>ERZ1066122.66-NODE-66-length-120291-cov-21.845346_pt1 | contig 120291 bp, 117 predicted proteins | sample MGYA00382769_ERZ1066122 | MGnify/ENA primary metagenome ERZ1066122 (study PRJEB33369, sample SAMEA5778352) | biofilm metagenome | biome: Industrial cooling water; feature: Water cooling tower basin; material: Biofilm | place: United Arab Emirates | collected...
CACCGCAAAGCCCCTCCCTTGAGGGAGGGGTTGGGGTGGGTGCTCGGCGTCGCGGGAGTGCGTTGCGCCTCGCTCAGCACCGCCTCATCCGCTTGCCTAGAAGCTGGCGAAAGGCTGCCCTGCTGAAGCGGGCGTGGAACCCCCACCCCCGGCCCCTTGCCGCGGGGAGGGGAGAGAGGGTTGCGCTGCCCGAGCGGGCGTGGAGCCCCCGTTCCCGGCTACTCCGCACAAGGACGGGCAAGCGTTGCCCTTCCCACGGCAGGGGGCAAGTTTCCCCCTTGTCGTGGCAGGTGGGGAAGCGCTGCCCAAGCCGGACGCGCCACCGCAAAGCCCCTCCCTTAAGGGAGGGGTTGGGGTGGGTGTTCGGCGTCGCGGTTGTGCGTTGCGCCTCGCCCAGCACCGCCTCATCCGCTGCTTGGGAATTGGTCGAAAGGCTGCCCTGCTGAAGCGGGCGTGGAACCCCCACCCCCGACCCCTCCCCACGGGGAGGGGGGCTTCCCGCGCTGCGGGCTGCGCGTCACGCGCGCGGGCGGGTGCCGACCCGCGTTACAGCGGCAGACCGGCCCCGGTTCGCGCCTCGCGTTCCGGGGCCGGCCCTGTTGCAGGTTCAGCGCTGCAACACCGCTCAGTCGGTCATGCTGGCGGGCACCTTGCCGCCGTTCCTGGCGATCTCCCGCATGGTCGCCTTGTGCAGCCAGATGTTGTCTTCCGCGCTGCCTTCGTAGTCGGTGCGGCCCAGTTCCTCGGCCAGTTCCTTGCGGTTGGCGTAGCTCGGGTCGAGGCCGACCAGCTTGAACAGGTCGACGATCGAGCTCTGCCAGTTGAGCTCGCCCGCGCCGGCCATGGCCGAAAGGCGGGCTTCCACGTCCACTTCGGCCATCGGCGCCGGGGCGGCGGGCGCGGCCGGAGCGGCCGGTGCCGCGGGCTTCGGCGCGGCTGCGGGTGCGGGCTTCTTTTCCTCTTCATCCTTGCCGAAGATGGCGTTCTTGATCGACGAGAATATTCCCATGTTTTCCTCCACTTGAAGCGACCCTGTGATAGGGAGGCAGGTGCGATGATTCGCGCTGCCGGTCTAGCACGGTCGTGATGTCGCGCGAATGACAGACTGCGCCGGCCGCAGGGGCAAAGGCGCGAAAGGACAAGGGGTTGCTTGCCATGAACCTGAACCAGATGCTCGTCCAGACAGGTGCGATCGACTCCATCGCGCGGGAGCTGGGGATCGACCCGCAGACCGCGCGCACGGGTGCCTCGGTGCTGCTGCCCGCGATCGTCGCCGGCATGGGCCGGGACACGGTGGGGGCCGGCGGCAGCCGTGCGGCCGATCCGGGCCTGGGCGGGCTGGGCGCGATCCTGGGCGGGCTGGGTGGCGGTGCGGGCGCGGGCGGACTGCTCGACCTGGTGCTGGGCGAGCAGCCGACCCCGGTGCAGCAGGGCAACGACATTCTCGGCCAGATCTTCGGCACCAGGGACGTCAGCCGCGGGGTGGCCGATGCCGCCGCCGGATCGAGCGGGATCGACAGCGGCCTGCTGCGCAAGATGCTGCCGCTGCTGGCGATGGCCGTGGTCGGCTATCTCGCCCGCCAGGGTTCGGGGCAGGGCGGCGGACAGGCCGCACCCGCCCCGGTGCCGCAGGCCGCGCCGGCTCAGCCCGATCTGGGCGGTATTCTCGGCTCGATCGTGGGCGGAATGCTGCGGCGTTAGGCCAGCCCGGGCGGGCGGCTACCCCCGTGCGCCGGCGATGTAGCGGTCGACGTTGGTCGCCAGCACGTCCATCGGGGCGTTGCCGCCCAGGATCACGGCATCGTTGAACGCCTTGAAGTCGTAGGCGTCGCCCAGCGCCTGCTGCGCGCGGGCGCGCTGGCGCAGGATCTCGCTGTGACCCAGCTTGTACCCGGTCGCCTGCGCCGGCCAGCTGCAATAGCGGTCGACCTCGCTCGCCACCTCCTGCGGCTTGTTGCCGTTTTCCTGCACGAAGTAGTCGACCGCCTGGCTGCGGCTCCACCCCTTGGCGTGGAGCCCGGTGTCGACCACCATGCGGCAGGCGCGGAAGGCGAGGCTCTGCAGATAGCCGAGCCGGCCAACCTCGGAATCGGCATAGGCCCCCAGTTCGTCCGCAAGGGTCTGGGCGTAGAGCGCCCAGCCTTCGGAGAAGGCATTGAACGCCAGAATCGCGCGGATCAGCGGCAGGCGGTTGGAGTATTCGCCCTCCCAGACATGGCCGGGGATGGTCTCGTGGAAGGTCAGGTCCGCCAGGTCGTACTTGCGGTGCAGCTCGGTGGTGTGGAGGTTGATCCACATCCGCCCGGGGATGGTCCCGTCCTTGCTGCCCGCCCCGCCATAGGCCCCGGGCGCGCCCGGCTCCTCTGCCAGCGGCAGGCGGCGCACCTCCAGCCGGGGATCGACCAGGGTGTTGAACGCGCGCGGCATCTGCGCCCTGATCCAGCCGATCCGTTCATGGATGAAGTCCATGATTTCCTTGCGGCCCGGATCGCCCTCGGCGAACTTGTAGCGCGGATCCTGCCCCAGCGCCTGCATCCGCTCGCCCACGGTGCCGCTGGTGTAGCCGATGCGGCGCAGGATCGGGTCCATCCGCCCCTGCAGCTCGGCCAGTTCCTCGCGGCCCTGGCGGTGCACCTCGTCTGGCGTGAGGCGGGTGGTGGTGCTGGCGCGCAGGGCCCAGGCATACCACTCCTCGCCATGCGGGCGCTCGCGCATCCCCGGCGCGCCGCTCGCCACGGCCCGCTCGGCCCTGAGCTCGTCGAGCTGCTGCCGGAGCGCGGCCACGATCGGCCCGGTCTCGACCCGGCGGGCGAGTTCGGCCGGCGCGCCCTCTCGTCCTGCCTTCTCCAGCGCCGCGCGATAGGGAGCGGCATAGAGTTCGCCCTTCGCGGCTGCGGCAATCGTCGTCTCCATCTGCCCGATTGCCCGGTCGAGCAGGAAGTCGGGCGGGACCACGCCCGTCGCGCGTGCGGCCTGCATCCGCTCCAGCTCGCCCGCCAGCGCGCGGGGGATGGCCGCGATCCGCTCCAGCCAGGCCTCGGCGTCGCTTGCGTCCGCCAGCGGCTGGCTCGATTCGAGGAAGCGGGGATAGTCGAGGTAGCTGCCGACGTTCTGGATCACGACATAGGGCGCGTTGCGCCAGCTGCCGACCGCGACATCGCCATAGGGCAGCGCGAACCCTTCGAGCGCGACTTCGTAGGCGCTTTCGACCACCTCGAAGCTGGTCAGCTGGTCGGCGGTCATGCCTTCGCGGGGGAAGGCGCGGGTGGTGGCAAGGTCGCGCCGCAGGGTCTCGGCATAGGCCTGCTGGCCGGCGATGCTATGGTCCTCCAGCCTCGCCCGCAGCCCGGCGTACTGGCCCACATCGACGCCCAGGCCGGTGGCCCGCTCCGGCTCGTGCATGAGCAGGTTGTAGCCGACCTGTTCGAGCCACTGGTCGGGCGAGCCGGCGGCGGTGGCCATGGGCGCGGCGGCGTAGCTCTTGCAGCCGGACAGGGTGAGCGCAGTGGTGGCGCCAAGCGCCGCGAGCGTCTGGCGGCGGGTGAGGACGGGGTGTGGAAGCGGGCTCATCGCACCGTCTTACGGGCCCGGCTGGTCCTGTCAAACCGAACGCCTCGCCCCGGCGCGCGACAATCGGCATTCCCCCGCCGGCCGATTCGCGCTAGCCGGGCAGCGATGGAAGTGGTGCTCTCGATCCTGGTGCTGGCGGCGATCGCGCTGATCGCAGGCGCGGCCTGGCTGTGGCGCCGGGGCGGGGCGCGGCAGCAGGCCTTGCTGATGGCGCTGCTGGCGCTGATCGCGCTGGTCAACGTGGCAATCTGGACGGTGCCGCAGCCCGACGGCACCGCCCCGGTCGACCAGATCCCCGACTAGTCGGGGATCTGCCACAGCACCGAGCTTGCATAGCTGCCGGCGACCTTCTCCCCCGCGCCGTCGCGCGCCGGCTCGAACCGGGCGCGGCGGGTGACGAGCGCGCAGGTCGCCTGGTCGAGCGCGGTATGGCCGGTCGAGCGGGTGATCCGGCACTCCTCCACCCGGCCGTCGCGGCCGATCGCCAGGCGGAAGCCCGCCGTGCCTGCCCAGCCGCGGGCGATCCAGCTGGTGCGGTAGTCGGCCTGGGTGATCCATCCGCCGGGATCGTTGCGCGCCGCCGCGGCGACCGGATCGGCCAGCGGGCGCGGGGCCGGACCGGGCGAGGGCATGATGACCGGCCCGGGCGAAGGGGCAACGAAGTCCCCCGGCGGCGGGAGCATCTCCGTCACCTCGACATCTGACGGGGCCGGGTTGAGCGTCACGACCGTGTCGGGGACATGGATTTGCGAGGTGTTCGGCCGGTTCTGCTCGCGCGGGGCGGGCTCGGGCGGCGGCGGAGGCGGCAAGGGCAGGGGATCGACCACCGTCGTGCCCACCAGCGGCGGATCGTCCGCCGGGATCATCCCCGTCGCGCGCAGCCCGATCACCAGCACATATCCCAGCGCTGCGTGGACCGCGATCACCCCCGCGACCGAGGCGGCGCGGTCGGCGGGTCTCCTGTTGTCGGTATAGGCCATGCTTCCTCTCCTCCTTTCCCACTGAGAGAGGATATGTCATCACGTCACTTAAGCGAAGCGCTTTCGCGTCCCGTTTTGCCACTGATGCAGGTTCGGGAGCGGTCCCGCTCTACCCCGTCACTTGATTGGGCAGGCCGGGTCGAGCCGGAAGTTGAGGTAGTTGTTCACCGATCCCATCAGTTCCGCCAGTTCGTTCTCGAAGAAGTGGTTGGCGCGCGGGATTTCCTCGTGGTGGATGGTGATGTGCTTCTGCGTTCGCAGCTTGTCGACCAGCTTCTGCACCGCACCGGGCTGCACCACGGTGTCGGCCGCGCCCTGGATGAAGATGCCGCTGGCGGGGCAGGGGGCGAGGAAGCTGAAATCGTACATGTTGGCCGGGGCCGCGACCGAGATGAACCCGCGGATTTCCGGCCGCCGCATCAGCAGCTGCATCCCGATCAGCGCACCGAAACTGACACCGGCGACCCAGGTGGTCTGCGCCTCGGGGTGGATCGACTGCACCCAGTCGAGCGCGCTGGCCGCGTCGCTCAGTTCGCCGACGCCGTTGTCGAAGCTGCCCTGGCTGCGCCCCACGCCGCGGAAGTTGAACCGCAGCGTGGCGAAGCCGCGGTCGGCGAAGGTCTTGTAGAGATGCTGCGTGATCCGCTCGTTCATCGTGCCCCCGCCCTGCGGGTGGGGGTGGAGGATCATCGCCACCGGCGCGCGCGCGCGCGCGGGCGGAGTGAAACGGCCTTCGAGGCGGCCTTCGGGGCCGGGAAAGATCACGGAGGGCATGGGCGGGTACCTGTCAGCACTGGAACGGCGCGGATGACGCGCCGGAAGTGCGCGCTATATAGAGCCCGCTCGCAAAATCGCAATCGTGCTCACCGGGGGCCGCTATCTCGACCCGCATCTATCTCGACCACGCCGCCACCACCCCGCTGCGCCCCGAGGCGCGCGCGGCGATGGAGGACGGTTTCCGCCTCTGGGCCAATCCCAGCAGCCCGCACGCCGAAGGGCGCCGCGCCCGGGCGGCGCTGGAGGATGCCCGCGCGCGGGTGAAGGCGGCGCTGGGCTGGACCGGCGAGCTGATCTTCACCAGCGGCGCGAGCGAGGCGCTGTCGATCGCGCTGGGCCGCACCAGGGCCACGCGCCGGATCGCCAGCGCGGTCGAGCACGACGCGGTGTTCCGCGCGGCACCCGATGCGGAAGTGTTCTCGCCGGATATCGCGCTCGAAGCCGGCTCGATTCTCGCCGTCCAGCACGTCAATTCCGAGACGGGGGTCATCAACCCGGTCAGCGCCATCGCGGCAACGGCAAGGCCGACCGGCGCGCTGGTGCTGTCCGACTGCGCCCAGTCGGCCGGCAAGCTCGCGCTGCCGGACGCCGACCTGCTGGTCATCTCGGCCCACAAGTTCGGCGGGCCGGTCGGGGTCGGCGCGCTGCTGGTGCGGGACTTCGCCCTGCTCGAGCCGAGCGGCGGGCACGAGCGCGGCTATCGCCAGGGCACCGAGAACCTGCCCGGCGCGCTGGGCATGGCGGCGGCGCTGGAGGCCGGCCCCTGGGCGACGACGGCAGAGGACCGCGCCGCGTTCGCCCGGCGGATCGCGCCGGTCACGCTGACGTTCGGCGAACAGGCGGACTACATCTTCGCCCTCGCGCATCCCTCGCTGCGCGCGCAGGCGCTGCTGATCCGGCTCGACAGCCTGGGTTTTGCCGTCTCGGCCGGCAGCGCCTGCTCCTCCGGCACGCTCAAGAAGAGCCGCGTGCTCGACGCCTTCGGCGTCCCCGACGAGGTCGCCGCCCGCACGATCCGGGTCAGCCTGGGGTGGAGCACCACGACGGAGGAACTGGAGCGGTTTGCGGACGCCTGGGGGTCGCTCACATAGGCCAGCATCGTCGCCCTGAACCCGTTTCAGGGTCCATGGCTCCGCAAGGCGCGGAGGCATGACAGGGCCGATGGATGCTGAAACAGGTTCAGCATGACGGGCAATTGCTGTTAGTGCGCCGTCGATGATCTACCTCGACTACCAGGCCACCACTCCGCTCGCGCCCGAGGCGCGCGAGGCGATGCTGCGCTGGCTGGGCGGGCCGCAGGAGAGCACCTTCGGCAATCCGCACTCGCAGCACCGCATGGGGCGGATGGCGGCGGCGGCGGTGGAGCTGGCGCGCGAGCAGGTCGCGGGCCTGTTCCCCGGCGGTGGAAGGGTGATTTTCACCAGCGGCGCGACCGAAGCGATCAACCTGGCGATCCGCGGATGCAGGCCCGGCGCGGTGGCGTGCTCCACCATCGAGCACGCCGCGGTGCGCGACACCGCCCTCGCCAGCGGCGAACGGATCGACCTTGCGGTCGGCGCGGAGGGCCTGGTCGACCCGCAGGTGCCGATCCCCGCCGGAGCGGGGCTGGTTGCGGTGATGCAGGTCAACAACGAGATCGGCACGGTCCAGCCGGTCGCGGCGATCGCGGCGCGCGCCCGCGCAGGCGGGGCCCTGGTGCTGTGCGACGCGGTGCAGGGCGCGGGCCGGCTGCCGCCGCCAGCCGGAGCCGACCTGATCGCGGTCAGCGCGCACAAGCTCCACGGGCCCAAGGGCGTCGGCGCCTTGTGGGTGCGCGACGGGGTGGACCTGGCCCCGGTGGCGCACGGCGGCGGGCAGGAGCAGGGGCTGCGCTCGGGCACGCTCAGCCCCGCGCTGTGCGCCGGTTTCGGGGCGGCGGCGCGGATTGCGCTTGAGCGGCGCGAGGAGGACTGCGCTCACGTCGAGGCGCTGTGGGCGCGGGCGCGTGACTTGTTCGCCGGGTGGACGCTCAACGGCAGCGCCGAGCACCGCTGGCGCGGCAACCTCAGCCTTCGCAAGGACGGCCTCGACGTCGCCCGGCTGATGTCCGACTGCCGCACGGTGATGTTCAGCGCCGGGTCGGCCTGCGCCAGCGGATCGGGCCGGCCGAGCCATGTGCTCAAGGCCATCGGCCTGACCGACGCGCAGGCCAGGAGCTCGGTCCGGCTCGGCTTCGGGCGCTACACCACGCTGGACGAGATCGAACAGGCCGCGGCGCGGATCAGCGCCGCCGCCCGCGAACAGGGAGTATGACGGTGCGGATCGTGTTCACTACCGCCAAGGGGGAGACCGTGGAGGCCGAGGGCGCGGCGGGAGTGCCGCTGCTGGAGGTGGCCCAGGCCGCCGGGATGCCGCTGGAGGGAACCTGCGAAGGGCAGATGGCCTGCTCCACCTGTCACGTGATCGTCGCGCCGGAGTGGTTCGACCGCCTCCCGCCTGCCAGCGAGGAGGAGGAGGATATGCTCGACCTTGCTGCCGGGGTCGCCCGCACCAGCCGCCTGTCGTGCCAGATCGTGCTGGCGGACGGGATGGACGGCCTCGCCGTGCGGATCCCGCCCGAGAGCAACGATCTGAGCCGGATCTGACGGCCGCGCCGCTCCGCCGGGGAGCGGGGGCGGCAGGAGAGCAACTCGCCGCGCAAAGGATGCGGGACGGCTGATCCAGAACCGTCGCAGCAGCTCACGCCCTGCCCGCGGCACGGGGGCTGCCGCGCGTCAGGCGAGCGGCGTCAGCAGGGGAACCCGTCGCAGCCGCTGTTGCGGTTGCGGCTCGACTGGCGGTTCTCTTCCTGGACGCGCTTGCGCTCTTCCCATTCGAATCGCGACATGCACACCTTGGTGGGAATCTTGCTGCCGACCACCGTTTCGTAGCGGCAGACCATGGCCTCGGGATCGTCCGACTTCTTCTGGTCCTTGGCGAAGGCGGCAGGGGCGGGAACGAGCGCGACAACCAGCGCTGCGCCAAGAAGTCGGGGGAAGGGGGAAGACATTCGTGAAACTCCAAAGAAAAAGGGGGACGGCACCACAGTGCCGCCCCCCCTTTCACTAATCAAGCGCCAAATCAGAACCGGAGGCGCGCACCGGCGTAGTAGCGGCGACCGAAGACGTCGTAGACGTCCGCAGCGGTGTCCGTGCCGGTCACGTTGTAGGTCGTGCCCGAGAGGATGTTCGGGGCATCGTTGTCGAGCAGGTTGTCGACGCCGACGTAGAATTCCATCTCGTCCGAGGCGAAGAAGGTCGCCTGGGTGTCGAGGTAGAACTCGGCCGGGACCGAGATGCACTCCGGCTGCAGACCGAAGGCGCGGCAGAACCCGTCGTCTTCGTACGACTTGCCGATGAACGTGCCGGTGAAGCTCAGGCGGAAGTCATCCGTCTGGTAAGCCGCATTGGCCGTGAACCGGTCCTTCGCGGTGCCGATTTCACCGTCTGCGGGGTCCGCAGGGGCAGTCGGCAGCGAGAAGAAGTCGTACTTGAAGATGTGGGTGTAGGCGACCCGCAGCGACAGGCGATCATCTTCCATCAGGCCGAGCCCGGTGTTCCACGCGGCGGTCACGTCAAGACCCTCGGTCTTGAGCACCGCGGCGTTGACCGCGAAGGCGTTGATGAGATCGATCGAACCGGCGCTGTTGACCGCGGTGGCGGTCGGGCGACGGGTGATCAGGTCGCAGAAGGTCTGGTTGCCCTGGCCATAGCACTGGTCAAGCGAGAACTGACGCCCGAAGCCGGAGATCACGTCCTCGATCTTGATGTTGTAGTAGTCGGCCGTGATGGTCAGGTTGCGCAGGGCATCGATCGAACGCGGCTGCAGCACGGCACCCACGGTCCACGAGTCGGCGGTTTCCTCGAACAGGTTCGGGTTGCCGCCGCCGAAGCCGCTGATCCCCTGGATGTCCGCCTGGTTGAGGGTGAACACGCCGTTGGCGGCAATGTTCGCCGCAACGCCCGGATCGGCACGGCAGTTGTCGCCCCTTGCCCCGCCACCGGTCGCACCGATGCCGACGCACGGATCCTGCAGCCCGGTCGGGAAGGTCTGCGACCGCCCGGAGAAGAGCTCGCCCACGTTCGGGGCACGGATGGCGCGGGCGTAGGTGCCGCGGATCCGCAGGTCGTCGATCGGCTGCCAGGTGCCGACCACGTTCCAGCTGGTGACGGTACCGATGGTCGAGTAATCGGCCACGCGCACCGCACCGCCCACTTCGAGCAGCTGGAAGAACGGCGTGTCGGACAGGATCGGGATGCGCAGTTCCGCGAAGGCTTCCTTCACGTCGAACGCACCGGCCGTGTCAGGCAGGAGGTTGCCGGCGTTGAGGCCCTGGTTGGTCAGCGCATCGTTATCCGAGAACGACGATTCCTTGCGGTATTCGACGCCTGCGGCGATGCCGACCGGGCCGGCCGGAAGGTCGAACAGCGAGCCGGAGATGTTCCCCTGCACGACGTGCTGCTTGATCCCGGTCTGGAACGTGCCCTGGGCCTGGATGTAGTCAACCGCACCCTGCGACAGGCTGTCGAAGCCGAAGATGTTGGCGGGCCGGCAGCCGTTGGCCCGCGCTTCACGATCGATACAGATCGCTTCGCCGGCGATGCCGTTGCCGTTCTCGTCGCCCACTTCGGAGCGGACGGCGAGGGCGTTGCGGAAGTTCACCACGTTGACCTGGCCGCTCGAGATCTGGTTCTCGTCGACCTGGCCGTAGTTGTAGCTCACATCCCAGCGGAACCGGTCGTCGAACAGGCGGCCGTCGAAGCCGACCACGAAGCGGTAGAAGTTGCGCTCGGTCGAGCCGCTGCGTGAGCCGAACTCGGACAGGCGGCGGACGAAGCCGATGTCGCGCAGGCCGTCACCATTGGTGTCGGTCGCTGCGGCGAGGATCGCCGCCGGCACGAACGGGTTGGCCACGATCGTCGTGGTCCCGGGCAGGTAGTTCTCGATGTTGAACCCGCCACCGCTGGGGTAGATGCCGTTGGCACCACCCGATTCAAGCGGGAACGGCTCGATCTCGCGCGCCGAGGCTGTCTTGTTGAACGTCCCTTCGAAGAAGAAGTTGATGTCGTCGCTGAGGGCATAGGTGCCGGAGGCGGCGAACAGGTAGCGTTCAACCGGCACCGCGATGGTGCGGAAGAACTGGCGGTTGAAGCCAAGCGGCCCCGGGCACGAGCCGTTCGCGCTCGGTGCGTTGGTCGGGAAGCCGCCGGTGCAGCGGACCAGCTGGTTGTTGTTGTCGAAGCTGAACTGCGCGCCGGGGACGATGAAGCGGCCCTGCGGGATGAAGCTCGAGAAGAACGGCGCCTGCGAGGTCCCGAAGTCGGCCGGATTGCCGGTGAAGTTGATCCGGTCGAGATCGTCGGTGAAGGTGTTCGCGCGCTGACGCGAGAGCACACCTTCCTCGTTCGAGTAGCCGAAGTGGACCATGATGTTGCCATCGCCGTCGCCGACGTTGGTGCCCACGGTCACGCTTGCCTGGTAGCGGGCGTCGTCACCTTCTTCGGTGATGCCGTACTGGGCGTTGGCTTCGATGCCTTCGAAGTTGGTCTTGTAGACGAAGTTCACCACGCCCGCGACCGCGTCCGAACCGTAGAGCGACGAGGCGCCGCCGGTCAGGATGTCGATGCGCTCGACGAACTGGGTCGGGATGACGTTGAGGTCGACGGTCGAGGAGCCGGCGAGGCTGGCGACGACGCGGCGGCCGTTGACGAGCACGAGGGTGCGGTCGGAGCCGAGGTCGCGCAGGTCGACCGTGGCAACGCCGGTGCCCGAGGTGAGGAACGCGGAGTTCGTGCGGCTGAGCGCCGGGGTGCCGAACACCGGGTTTTCCAGCAGCAGTTCCTGAATGTTGGTGACGGCGGCATCGTCGATCGCCTGGTCGTCGACGATCTGCAGCGGTGCAGGCGAATCGACGGTCGGCGAGGCAATGCGCGAACCGGTCACGATGATCAGGTCACCGCCGGCGGGCGGCGTGGTGGCGGCTTCCTCCGCATCCTGAGCATAGGCCGGCGTGGCCGCCAGCGCAGCACCAAGTGCGAACGTAGCCACTCCAAACTTGAAGCTCGTCGTCTTTGTCATTGATGTTACCCCTAAAAATCTGCGCCCGTGAGGCGCTGATCTGCATTGTCCCAGATTGTCGCCCTGCACGGCAGCACGGCACCCGGTAACGGCGGGCCGGCGAAGCATAGCTCCTCCAACCCATGCCTACCTCCTGAACCAAGTGCGGAGCGATTTGAAGCCGGGGGTGCCGCGGTGCGCCATTTGGCGCAGGGGATGTCACCTGAATGCAACAGTCGTTCGCTTGCCCGCGGGTGCGCGATGGTTCATGCAGTACGCGCCATATCGAAGGGAAGACCGATCATGCACAGCCGATCGCCTGCGGCCGCCCGGGCCGCAATCCTGGCCGTCCTCGTGGCCGCTCCGGCCGGCCTCTCCGCCCAGTCCGCGCCCGCCGCAGCGGAGCGGCCTGCGGTGGTGGAGAGCCTGTTCGCCTGCCGCGCGATCACCGACGACCGCCAGCGCCTGGCCTGCTTCGACGAGCAGGTCGCCGCCGTCGAGCGCGCCGAAGCCTCCAGGGACCTGGTGCTGGCCGACCGCGCGCAGATCAAGGAAGCGCGCAAGGGCCTGTTCGGCTTCAGCCTGCCCCGGATCCGCCTGTTCGGCGGCGGTGACGACGAGGACGAGCCGGAGCCGGTGACATCGATCGAGGCCGGGATCGTCTCCTCCAGCCGGACGCCCGACGGCAAGCTGTTCGTGGTGCTCGACACGGGTGCGCGCTGGGTCCAGACCGACGGCACCCAGGTGCTCGGCGAGTTCGGCGCGGGCGATACCATCACGATCGAGCGCGCCGCCCTGGGCAGCTACATGGGCAAGATCGGCCGCAAGCGCGCGTTCCGCATCCGCCGCGTCGAGTAGCGCGCGCCAGGAGGGGCGGCCGGCGCGCTGGCGGCGAGAGGAAGGTGTTGACCCTTCCGTAAACGTAACATAGGCCTGTTCCGGGAAGACAAGGAGCAGGACAATGGCGGCAGCCTATATCGTCGAAGCAGTGCGGACCGCCGGCGGGCGGCGGGGTGGCCGGCTGGCCGGGGTCCACCCGGTCGACCTCGCGGCCAGCTCGCTCGATGCCGTGGTCGAGCGGTCGGGGATTGATCCCGAGGCGGTTGACGACGTGGTCATGGGCTGCGTCACCCAGGCGGGCGAGCAGGCGATGCAGGTCGGCCGCAACGCGGTCATGGCCAGCCGGCTGCTGCCGCAGTCGACCCCCGCCGTCACCATCGACCGCCAGTGCGGATCGAGCCAGCAGGCGATCCAGTTCGCGGCCCAGGCGGTGATGAGCGGGGTGCAGGACGTGGTCATCGCCGCGGGCGTCGAAAGCATGAGCCGCGTGCCGATGGGCACCAACGCGACCTTCCACATGAAGGAGGGGATGGGGCACTACAAGTCGCCGGGGCTGGAGGCGAAGTATCCCGGGATCATGTTCAGCCAGTTCACGGGTGCGGAAATGATCGTGAAGAAGCACGGCTTCACCAAGGACGATCTCGACCGCTTCGCGCTGTCCAGCCACGAGAAGGCGATCGCCGCCACCAGGGGCGGCGCGTTCGAGCGCGAGATCGTGCCGGTAGAGGTGGAGACGCCCGAAGGCGCGCAGATGCACACGGTGGACGAGGGCATCCGCTTCGATGCGACGCTGGAAGGCATCGCCGGGGTCAAGCTCATGAACCCCGAAGGCGCGCTCACGGCGGCCAGCTCCAGCCAGATCTGCGACGGATCGAGCGCGGTGCTGGTCGTGTCGGAAGCGGCGCTCAAGGCGCATGGCCTCACCCCGCTGGCGCGTATCCACAACCTCACCGTGACGGCCGGCGATCCGGTGATCATGCTGGAAGAGCCGCTGTTCGCGACCGACCGGGCGCTCGAACGCACCGGGATGACCATCGACCAGATCGACCTGTTCGAAGTGAACGAGGCCTTCGCCTCGGTCCCGCTCGCCTGGCTCAAGCACACCGGCGCCGATCCTGATCGGCTCAACGTCAACGGCGGCGCGATCGCGCTCGGCCACCCGCTCGGCGCGAGCGGGACCAAGCTGATGGCGACGCTGGTCCACGCGCTGCGCGCGCGCGGCGGGAAGTACGGCCTGCAGACGATGTGCGAAGGCGGCGGCGTCGCCAACGTCACCATCGTCGAGGCGTTGTGACAATCACCCCTCCCCTTCAGGGGAGGGGACGGGGGTGGGGCATGTGCGACCTGACAACCCCCACCCCAACCCCTCCCCTGAAGGGGAGGGGCTCAAGAGGAGAAGAATGACATGAAACTCGATAACACCGTTGCCGCCGTCATCACCGGGGGCGCTTCCGGCCTGGGGGCCGCCACTGCCCGGGCGCTGGCCGAAAAGGGCGTCAAGGTGGCGATCTTCGACTTGCAGGTGGAGAAGGGCGAGGCGGTGGCCGCGGAGATCGGCGGCGTGTTCTGCGAAGTCAACGTGACCAGCGACGAAAGCGTCGACGCCGGGTTCGAGAAGGCGCGCGCGGCGCACGGGCAGGAGCGCGTGCTGGTCAACTGCGCGGGCACCGGCGCGGCGATGAAGACCGCCAGCCGCTCCAAGACCGACGGCAGCATCAAGCACTATCCGCTCGATGCGTTCAACTGGCTGATCCAGATCAATCTGGTCGGCACGTTCCGCTGCATCGCCAAGTCGGCGGCGGGGATGATGACGCTCGATCCGGTGAACGAGGACGGCGAGCGCGGCGCGATCGTCAACACCGCCAGCGTCGCCGGCGAGGACGGCCAGATGGGGCAGGTCGCCTATTCCGCCTCGAAGGCCGGGGTGATCGGGATGACCCTGCCGATCGCGCGCGACCTGATGAGCGAGGGCATCCGCGTCAACACCATCCTTCCGGGCATCTTCGAGACCCCGCTGATGCTCGGCGCGCCGCAGCACGTGAAGGACGCGCTGGCCGCCTCGGTGCCGTTCCCCAAGCGGCTCGGCAATCCGGCGGAATATGCCCACCTGGCGATGGCCATGATCGAGAACAGCTACTTCAACGGCGAGGACGTGCGCCTCGACGGGGCGATCAGGATGGCCCCGCGCTGAGGCCCGCCGATATGATTTTCCTACCCGGTATCGCTCGGGCTAGGATGGCCCGATGACGATCCGCCGCACCCTTTCCGCCAGCCTTGCTTACGGATCGGGCGCGGCGGATTTTTTTGTCCCAGGACAGTGTAACAAGTGGTCCATGTCTCACCGCGGCAGGGCCACGGGAGAGGAGCCCGCATGACCCAGTTCACCCAGATCACGCTCGACAAGGCTGACGGCATTGCCACGCTGACGCTCTGCCGGCCGGACAAGATGAACGCCTTCACCCGCACGATGATGGCCGAGATCATCGCTGCCGTGGACCAGACCGACGCCGATGACAGCGTGCGCGCGGTGATCGTGACCGGGCACGGCGAGCGCGCCTTCTGCGCCGGGGCGGACCTCACTCCCGAGGACGGCGGGCACGTGTTCTCCGATCCGACCCAGGTCGACGACCTCGCCGACGAGCGGGTGCGCGACGGGGGCGGGCGGCTGACGCTGCGGCTGTTCAACTCGAAGAAGCCGCTGATCGGGGCCTGCAACGGGGTGGCGGTGGGGGTGGGCGCGACCATGCAGCTTCCGTTCGATATCCGGCTCGCCAGCGACAACGCCCGGTTCGGGTTCGTGTTCGCCCGCCGGGGCATCGTGCCGGAGGCCGCCTCGAGCTGGTTCCTGCCGCGCGCGGTCGGGCTTCAGACGGCGCTCGAATGGTGCATGACGGGCCGCATCTTCGATGCCCGCGAGGCGCTGGAGCGGGGGCTGGTCCGCTCGGTCCATCCGCAGGGCGAGCTGATGGATGCAGCCCGCGCGGTCGCGCGCGAGATCGCGGACAACACCTCGGCGGTGTCGGTGGCGATGACCCGGGCGATGCTGTGGCGGCTGGCCGCGACCGGGCACCCGATGATGGCGCACCGGGTCGACAGCCGGGCGATCTACCGGCTCAGCCGCAGCGCCGACGCGAGGGAAGGGATCGCCAGCTTCCTGGAGAAGCGCGCGCCCGCCTATCCCGACACCGTCAGCGGCCAGATGCCCGACTTCTACCCCTGGTGGGACGAGCCGGGCTACGCGTGATCCGCGCGCCAGCCTTGCCAGTGCAACCGGTTGCGGTAGAAACGGTGTCCATGTCCCAGCCCGAAGAGGGCGCGCTGCGCCTGGCCGACTTCCTGCCGTACCAGCTGTCGATCGCCTCGAACGCGGTCAGCAACCGGATCGCGGAGCTCTATCGCAGCGAGTTCGGCCTGAAGATCCCCGAGTGGCGGGTCATGGCCGTGCTCGGCGACCGCGGCGCGCTGACCCAGCGCCAGCTTGCCGAGGCGACGGTGATGGACAAGGTGGCGGTCAACCGCGCGTGCAAGGCGCTGGAGGCGCGCGGGCTGGTGGAGCGGGCGCCCAACCGGCACGACGGCCGCTCGCACCACCTGACGCTCACGCCGGAGGGGCAGACGATCCACGGGCGGATCATGCCGCTCGCGCGGGAGATGGAGCGCCGCCTGTTCGGCAGCTGGCCGGCGGCCGACCGGGCGGCCTTCGCCCGGCTGCTGGCGCTGGTCCGGGCCGGGGCCGGCGGGTAGCCTCAGCCCCCGCCGCCGCCCTTGGCCGGGCCGCCGTCGGAGAAGGCGTCGGCGATCGAGCAGGCCGCCGGGCCGAGGATGACGATGAACAGGACGGGCAGGATGAACAGGATCAGCGGCACGGTCATGATCGCCGGCAGGCGCGCGGCCTTCTCCTCGGCGCGCATCATGCGCTCGTTGCGGAACTCGGCCGACAGCACCCGCAGCGCCGAAGCGAGCGGGGTGCCGTAGCGCTCGGTCTGGATCATGGTGGTCACGACCCCCTTCACCGCGTCGAGGTCGACCCGGTAGGCGAGGTTGTCGAACGCCATCTTGCGTTCGTTGAGGAACGACAGCTCGATCGCGGTCAGGGCGAACTCGTCGCCCAGCTCGGGATAGGCGCGGCCCAGCTCCTTGGCGACGCGGTTGAACGCGGCGTCCACGGTGAGCCCGGCCTCGGCGCAGATCACCAGCAGGTCGAGCGCGTCGGGCAGGCCCTTGCGGATCGCGTCGACCCGCTTGCCGGACTTGTTCTTGAGGAAGATCTCGGGCCCCTTGTAGCCGCCGTAGAGCAGCGCGCCCATCGCGCCCACGCGCTTCATTCCGCCCCAGTCGGGGAAGTAGTCGATCACGTAGATCATCACGAACCCGAGCGCGCCGAGCAGCAGCGGCAGCACGATGCGCAGGCCGATGACGTAGAACGCCAGTTCCTTGTTGCGGTAGCCGGCGTGCGCCAGCTTCTGCTGGATGTCCTGGATCTGGCTCTGCTGGAGGACCTTCATGCCCGCCAGCGTGTCCTTCATCTTCTCGGTCTTCTCGGACTTGCGCACGAGGCTCTGGCGCTTGCGCGAGACGCTCTTGACGATCCCCTGCTTGAGTTCCTCGCGCCGCTCGGTCAGGGCCTTGACCCGGCGCTGCATCGGGTCGCGCACGGTCACGGCGGCATAGACCGCCGCCATCACCGCAAGCGCGGCGATGCCGGCCATGACCGAGCCGATCATGATGACATCGAAGCCGAGAAGCGTCGGACCGGAAGGCTGAGTGATCATTGCGCGCGGTCCCTGCTCAGATTTCGAAGCTGACCATCTTGGCCATGATGAAGGCGCCGATGCTCATCCACACCATGCCGCCCAGACCGGCGATGATCAGCCGGTCGTCGGAGAAGAACCCGCCGACATAGCTCGGGTTGATCCACCAGATCATGCCGAAGACGATGAACGGCAGCGACCCGACGATGTAGGCCGAAGCCTTCGATTCCGAGCTCATCGCCCGGATCTTGAGCTTCATCTGGGCGCGCTTGCGCAGCACCTCGGCGAGGTTGGAAAGGGTCTCGGCCAGGTTGCCGCCGGTCTCGCGCTGGATCGCGAGGGTGATGCAGAAGAAGTTGAACTCGGGGATATTGAGCCGGTCGGCAGTTTCCTGGAGCGCGTCTTCCATCGTCCGGCCGATCTTGATCCGCTCGACCACGCCCTTGAACTCCAGCCCCACGGGCCCGGGCACTTCCTGCGCCACCACCGAGAGCGTCTCCGTGACCGGCAGGCCTGAGCGCAGACCGCGCACCAGCAGCTCGATCGCGTCGGGGAACTTGGCGTTGAACTCGCCGGTCCGCTTGCCGATCAGATAGTTCACCACCAGGTGCGGCAGGCCGGCACCGATCACCGTGCCCACCCCCAGCGCCAGCAGCGGTGCGCCCGAGCGCAGGAACACCACCACCGCGATCGCCAGACCGAGCCCGATCGAGGCATAGGCATACTGCGCCACGGTCCACTTTTTGCCGGTCCGGTCGAGGCGCAGCGCCAGGGCGGCGATCCGCGATTCGGACCCGGCCACCCGGTGCATCTTCGGCTTGCGCGAGGCGATCGCCTTCTTCAGCTGCGATTCGACCTTGGTGTCGGTGCTTTCCGAATGGCGATAGCGCACCTGGCTCAGACGGCGCTGGCTTTCCTTGGCCGGCGAAGGCCCGCTCACCAGCGTGTAGCCGATGACGAGCAGCGCCATCGTGCCTGCGGCGAACAGCAGGAGCTGGAAGATGCTCATGCCCTGTACCTGCCTTTCCTTTTCGGACCGACGGTCGCCTGTGCGCTGCCGTCCGCCGCTTGCCCTGCCTTACTGCGCCGGAACCCCGGCAGCGGCCTTCCTGGTCTTCTTCGCCATCAGCGCCTTGAGGTCGAACCCGCCCAGCAGCGACTTCTTGGCCGCCGGCGCGGTCGCTTCGGCCTCCTCCTCGCTGATGCCCATGATCCGCTCGCCGATCTGCCGGATGACCTGGCTGGCCTTCGCCGCCCGGTTGGCTTCGAGGAACGTCTGCCCCAGCTTGGCCGCGTTCGACGCGGCGCGGAAATCGTAGGGGATCTGGAAATCGATCCCGCGTTCGATCGAGGCCTCGAAATCGGCTTTGCTGATTTCAGCTCCGGCGGTCTGCATCTTGTTGACCACCACCAGCGGCTGGGCGTGGGCGGCATTGGCCTTGAGCCAGGAGAGGATGCGGATCGTGTCGCGGGCGGACGCGAGGGTCATCTCGGCCGCCAGCACCACCACGTTCACGTCGGCGAACAGGTGCGGGAAATTGACCAGCATATTGCGCGGCAGGTCGATCACCGTCATCTCGAACGCCTGGCGGAACTCCTCCTCCAGCTGGATGAAGGCCGAACCGTCGGTCATCAGCGGCGAGCTGATGGGTGCCTCGGCCGACAGGATGGCGAGGTTCTCGTTGGCGCGGATCATCGCGCGTTCGATGAACAGGCCATCGATCCGGCTCGGGTTGTCGATCGCGTCGGTCAGCCCGCGACCCGGCTCGAGGTCGAGCGCCAGCGCCCCGGTGCCGAAGTGGACATCGAGGTCGAGCAGCGCGGTCGGCAGGTTGTGATCGTTGCTGAAGGCCCAGGCGAGCGAGGTCGCCAGCGTCGATGCGCCGCAACCGCCACGGGTGCCCACCACTGCCGAGGTGATGTGGCGGCGCACGGCCGCCCCTTCGTTGGCGCGCGGGGCCATGAACACCGCCTGTGCCTGGGTCAGCGCATCACGCACCTGCCCGGCCGAAAGCGGCTTCAGGAGGTAGTCGTGGATGCCGGAGCTGAGCAGGTCGCGGTAGAGCCGCACGTCGTTAACCTGGCCGAGCGCGATCACCACCGTGCCCGGCTCGCACACTTCGGCCAGCGCATTGATGTCGCTCAGCGGATCGCCGCTTTCGGACAGGTCGACCATCAGGATGTTCGGGCTGGCCGAGACCGAGAGCGACTGCACGGCGTTGCGCAGGCCACCCTTGGCGCACTTCTCAGGCGCCCAGCCCATCTCGATCACGACCGGGCGCAGCACGTCCAGCGCGGCATCGTCGCAGATGAAGGCAGCGAAGGGATCGCGGTTGCCGTTCGGTTTCCAAGGTGCATTCATCGCCTGTCCCCTTACTCGCCAGTGGCGGACTGCTTGAGCCCGGCCTTGCCGGTCGGCTCCTGCTCACGGTGGGTGCTGATCGCCTTGTTGGAGGTCGCCACCAGCGTCTCGCCGGTGCCCCTCTGGCCCCGGATCAGGTCTTCGGGGTTGGCGATCATCGCTGCCATGTTGCCGTTCACGGCGCAGCCGTAGCCAGGCGAGGTCGCGTTGTTGTAGTTCATGTCGGACTTGGCCGACCAGTCGGGGCAGCCGGGGACGTGCGCGCTGGAGCGGGTCAGCACCACCCGGGCGGTGCCAGGCGTAACGTAGCCCGGCGTCACCGGTACGCCCTCGCTGACCAGAATGCCGTAGCGCGAGGCAAGCTGGGCCACCGCGTCGCGGGTCGCGCCCGACATCGACGGATCGTCGATCGAGAGGCGGTCGCCGTAGCGCAGGCCCATGGCGTCGAACCACCCCGCCAGCCGCTGCTGCTCGGGAACGGGCAGGCCGCCCGCGCCGGTCCGCACGTCGAGGGTGTAGCTGGTCCGCTCCACCACCGGCTGCTTGGTCGAGTTGAGGCTGGCGTTGGTCGGCATTCCGCCGCAGGCCGACAGCGTCAGCCCCAGCGAGACGGCGATGGCGGCTGCCAGGTTGCGATTGATTGCCTTGGGCATCGTGATCACCTTTCGCGGGTTAGAGGCTGAAACCGGGCGCAGCTGCGACAGCCTTGCCGTCACGGTCGCGGGACTTCTTCTTGCGCTCGCTGCGGTCGGCGCTGCGGGCCCGTTCGGCCTTCGGCGCGACCGGCAGCAGCGCGGCCGGATCGATGGCGGAAACCGCCGGGGCGGTGCCGTCGCGGTCCTGCGCGGTCGGCTTGGGCCGCTCCGCGCCGCTCTCGCCGGCGTGGCTTTGGAAGCCGAGCAGGCTCTCGAACTCGCCCGAGGCCTTGAACCCGTCGGTCGGGAGGCGGATGTCGCCGTCGTTTACCGGGTTCACGAGGTAGGGCGTCACCACGATCACCAGCTCGGTCTCGCCCTTGCGGAAGGAGCGCGAGCGGAACAGGTTGCCCAGGATCGGGATGTCGCCCGCGCCCGGTGCCTTGTCGATGGTGCTCTGGGCATTGTTGCTCATCAGGCCGGCGATCATGAAGCTCTGGCCGGAGCCGAGCTCGATGGTGGTCTCGGCCCGGCGGATGGTCAGCGCCGGCACCTGGAACCCGTTCAGAGTGACCGCGCCTTGCGCCGACAGCTCCGACACTTCCGGGCGAACCCGGATCGAGATCCGTCCGTTCGAGAGCACGGTCGGCGTATAGGCGAGGCTCACGCCGAACTTGCGGTATTCGATCGCTGTGGTGCCGAGCCCTTGGCTGATCGGGATCGGGAACTCGCCCCCGGCGAGGAATTCTGCAGTCTCGCCCGAGAGCGCGGTCAGGTTCGGCTGCGAAAGCGTGGTGACGAGACCGTTCTGTTCGCCGACATCCAGAGTGGCCAGGATGTCGAGCCCGAGCAGCCCGCGATAGAGCCCGGCGAGAGATGCGCCACGCTCCACCGAGCGCACGCCGGGACCGTTGATGATTTCGGTGACCACGGAACCGTTTTCGTCAAGCACGGGATTGCCGAGATAGTCGAGCTTCGGCGCGATCCGTCCGGGGTTGGTGATGCCGCGTCCGACCCCAAGCGGACCGTTGAGGCTGTAGCCGCCGGAGGTCAGTTCACGGCCGGTGCCGATCCCGAAGCGGAAGTTGCTGCGGGTGTAGTCGAAGGTGGCGAGGTTGCCGCCAATCTCGCGGATGAGCGAGCGGCTCACTTCGGCGAAGCGGACCTGCAGGTTGACCTGGAGCGGGGTTGCCATCTTCAGCCGGCTGATGACGTTCGCTTCCTCGCCGACGAAGGCCTGCACGAGGCGCTCGGCCTCGGCAGCGTCTTCGGGCGCAGCGATGGTGCCGGTCAGCAGCACGGTGTTGGTGCCCATCGTGGCGACCGAAATCTTCGCCTCGGGCATGGCCAGAGCGAGCATCTGGTCGACACTGCCGATGTTGTTGCCCACCCGCACGTTGGCCGACCAGACGATGTCGCCCGCGGCGTTGCTGGCATAGACGGTGGTCTCGCCGCCCGCCTTGCCGAACAGGTAGAGCTGGCGCTGCGACTTGACCTGCACATCGGCGATCTTGTCGTCGGCGATGAACACGTCGGCCATGTTGCCGGGCACGCTGATGAGCTCGCCGCGTCCGATCGACAGGACGATGGTCTGCGCCGGCTTGACCACGCCCTGCGCGAGGGCGCTCCCCCCGGAGGCCAGGACCAGCGGAGCCATGACCAGGCCGGCCAGCAGCGCGGTGGTGGTGAGGCGGTGTTTCATGCTCTTGCCCTTAGCTTGGCCCTGACGGGCAGGGTCTGCGGCGATGCGGATGCGCGGTGCGGTCACGTTCGCCTCCTTCAGCGGGTGCTGCCGGTCTTGCCGACCGTTTCGGTGGTGGTCGCCTTGCCCCGGGTCACGCGCACGGTCGGGCCTTGCGGGATCACCGGCTGGGCGGCCGGGCCACCCATCTGCGGCATCGGCGCGGCCGAGGGGGCGTAGCCGGGCGCCGGGCGGACCGGGGGCAGGGTGCTGCGCTGGAAGCGCGAGACGTCGCCGCCGGTGACGAAGCTGGCGCCCTTGTCGATCGGGCGGGCCATCGCCTGGCGGAGGAGCTTTTCCTCCTCCTCCGGCGTGGCGTTGTCGGGGATCTTCACGTCGCCCGAGGCGATCGCGCGCTCCAGCTCGCCCTGGTTGTCGGCGATCGACCGCAGCGACAGGCTGAGCGTGCCGATGGTCTGCGCCACCGCGACCTTCTCGGCGATCTTGGGCGTGACCTCCAGCGTCACGGTGCGGAACGCGCGGACCACAGTGCGGCCGGTCTCGTCGGTGCTGCTCTCGGTCGACTGGTCGGTGGCGAGCACGCGCAGGTTGCGCAGGATCGTTTCCGATGCGCGCAGACCGTCGCCGCCGCCTTCGCCCTTGACCGTCTGCGTCAGGACCAGGTCGACCCGGTCGCCCGGGAAGACGAACCCGGCGACGCCGGTCTTGGCCGAAACCGGCACGGTGACGGCGCGCATCCCGGGGCCGAGCGCGGCGGCCAGGAAGCCCCTGTCGCCGGGGGCCACCAGCGAGCCCTGCGTGACCGGCTCGCCGGCGGTGATCGGGAAGCGGACGACGGTGCCGATCAACTTGCTGATATCGGATTCGCCGTCGATGAAGTAGGCGTCCTGGATCAGGTCTTCCGGCCACTGCTGGAACCCGATCGCGTCGGCGGTGATGATCGTGCCGACCGGCAGCGCGCGGTTGGCGACCAGAACCTTCGGCCCGACCGGCTTCTGCGGCACGGCTTCCGCCTGCGGGGCGGCGGCCCCGGCGAACATACTGCGCGCGATCAGGGCGGTGCCGATCGCGATGACCAGCGCCCCCAGCAGCAGAACCAGCTTCTTCCTGTCCATGGCTGTTCAAGCCCCCTGTCTGGCCCGCGTCAGGTGCGGGCAAATATGGTTTTGCGTCGTTAAGCGGTGACTGGTTAAAATCGGGTTCACCCCGAACCCATGCCGGCCCCGGCCAGCGGCAGGTAATGCGTTCCCAGAACCCACAGGCCGGCTGCGGAAATGGCCACGCCATAGGGAACGGCGAGCCGCTCGCGCCGCCGCTTCATCAGGTGCCGGATGCCCAGGACCACGGTCAGCACGCCGCCCGCCAGAGCCATGACCACCAGCAGCCGGAGGAACCAGGTCGGCTCGATCCACAGTGCCAGCGCGGTCAGCAGCTTCACGTCGCCGCCGCCCATCAGGCGCAGCGCGAAGAAGCCGGCGAACACAGCGAAGCAGGCCAGCGCCACGCCCAGCTGGATGGCGACGCCGGGCCACAGCGACAGGCCCGAGGCCCACCAGTACAGCGGGGCGGCCAGCGCTATGCCGGCGTTGAGCCAATTGTCGATCTGGCGCCGCCGCAGATCGGTCACTGCCGCCACGACCAGCGCGATTGCCAAGGCGCAGAGCAGTCCGTAGTGGAGTGTGCCGTCCAGCATGAAGCCCCCGAGGTTCCCCTTCGGAGGCTGTGCTACCGCTGATGGCTTACCAAATAGTAACCACCTCCCTGACCCCGGCATTAGGCAAGCAGACGAACGCGCGATGAAGCATAGCCCGATCGACCGCCGCGCGATCCCCGCCGGGGCCGTGGAAAGCCGCTGGACCGCGGCCGACGGGTCGGCGGTGCGGCGGATCGACTGGCCGGTGCCTGCGAGCCCGCGCGGCTCGATCCTGTTCCTTCCCGGCCGCGGCGACGCTTACGAGAAGTACCTCGAAACCCTGGCGCAATGGCACGAGGCGGGCTGGGCGGTAACCGCGTCCGACTGGCGCGGGCAGGCCGGTTCGGGCCGGCTGGGGAGCGACGGCGTGACCGGGCACATCGGGGACTTCGCGCTGTGGATCGACGATCTGGCGCACCTGTGGGCTGCCTGGTGCCGCGAGCGACCGGGGCCGCACGTGCTGGCGGGCCATTCGATGGGCGGGCACCTGGTCTTGCGCGCAGTGGCGGAGCGGCGGGTCGATCCGGCCGCCGCGATCCTGTCGGCGCCCATGCTCGGCTTTTACGGCACGGTCCTGCCCGTCGCCGTCATGCACGCCGCCGCGCGGCTGATCCGCGGGCTGGGCGATCCGGCGCGCCCGGCCTGGAAGTGGAGCGAGAAGCCGGGCGAGACCCCGGCCTCGCGGATCGACCTGCTGACCCACGATCGCGACCGTTATGCCGACGAACTGTGGTGGCGCGACACCCGGCCCGAACTGGTCATGGGGCCGGGCAGCTGGGGCTGGGTCGAGCGGGCCTATGCCTCGATGCGGGCGCTCGGGCGTCCCGGGGTGCTCGAGGCGGTGACAACCCCGGTCCTGCTGCTCGCGGCCGAACGCGACCGGCTGGTGGCGATCGGAGCGATCGCCCGCGCCGCAGCGCGCCTGCCCCGGGGCGAGCTGGTCCGCTTCGGTGCCGAGGCGCGCCACGAGATCCTGCGCGAGACGGATCGGGTGCGCGAACGGGCCATGGCCGCGATCGAGGACTTCCTCTCGCGCCATGTGTCCGCCGCCGGCTAGGCGCGCGATGGCGCACGATGTTGCCATTGTCGGTGCCGGGATCGCCGGAGCCAGCCTGGCCGCCGAACTGGCCCCGCACGCGCGCGTGGTCGTGCTCGAGGCGGAGGACCGGCCGGGCTATCATGCGACCGGGCGATCGGCGGCGTTCTGGGAGGAATGCTATGGCGGGCCGGAGATCGTCCCGCTGACGCTGGCCTCCGGAGCGTACCTGCGCGGCGGCGGCTTCCTCGCGCGGCGCGGGGCCCTCTATATCGGCCGCGAAGCCGACAGGGCCGAGCTCGACCGGTTCATGAACCGCTTCGGATCGACCGGCGCGACGATCGAGCGGCTGGAGCGCGAGCCGCTGGTCGCGATGGTGCCGGGCCTGCGGGCGGACTGGACGGGGGCCGTGTGGGAACCGGCCTGCGCCGACATCGACGTTGCCGCTCTCCATGCCCATTACCTGCGCGCGGCCGCCCAGGCGGGGGCCCGGCTGGCGTTGCGGGCCCGGGTGGCCGCGCTGCACCGCGCTGACGGGGTATGGGAGATCGCGACCGAGCAGGGCGAGCGCTTCCGTGCCGCAGTGCTCGTCAATGCCGCCGGTGCCTGGGCCGACGGCGTGGCGGCGCTGGCCGGCGCGCGCAGGATCGGCATTCAGCCGCTGCGCCGCACCGTTGCACAGTTGCGGGTCGAGCCCGCGCCGCCAGCGGATCTGCCGCTGGTGCTCGACATCGGGGGAAAGTTCTACTTCAAGCCGGAGAGCGGCCGGTTGTGGCTGAGCCCGCACGATGAGGAGCCCTCTGCGGCGTGCGACGCGGCACCGGAGGAACTGGCGGTGGCCGAGGCGATCGACCGCTTCCAGCGGGTTGTCGACTGGCGGGTGGTGGCGGTCGAGCACAAGTGGGCAGGTCTGCGCAGCTTCGCGCCCGACCGGCTGCCGGTCTACGGTTTCGATCCGCAGGTCGAGGGGTTCTTCTGGTTCGCCGGGCAGGGCGGCTACGGCATCCAGACCTCACCTGCCGCAGCGCGGCTCGCCGGCCAGCTCGTGCTCGGACAGGACCGCGACGCCATGACGGCGGGTCTCGATGCCTCGCTCTACGATCCGGCCCGGTTCGCGGGCCGAAAAGCGCTGGATTCAGCGGATGGAGCAGCTACTTAGATCCTCCCATCAACGGACAGGGAGGAACTGTCGTGGCGCACCGATTCCAGATCAGGCAGAACAAGGCAGGCGAATACGTCGCCTACTTCATGTACAATTCCGAACCGATCTTCTGGACCGAGGGCTACAAGAGCAAGGCGAGCGCCCGTAACGCGATCGCGTCGATCAAGACGAACGGCCCGGCGGCGGAGGTCGTCGAGGAAAGCTGACGCCGTTCTGCCGGGGCGGGGTCAGCCGGTCCCGCCCCGCGCCTGCCGGTCCGCCGCGTCGCTGGCGAGACGGTCGACCCGCTCGTTCTCGGGGTGCCCGTTGTGGCCCTTGACCCATTCCCAGGCCACCTGGTGCCGGGCAACTTCCGCGATCAGCTCGTGCCACAGGTCCGCATTCTTGACCGGCTGCTTGCTGGCGCTGACCCAGCCGCGCTTCTTCCACCCGTCTACCCACTTGGTCATGCCGTCGATGACGTAGCGGCTGTCGGTATGGACGGTGACTTCGCACGGCTCGATCAGCGCACCCAGGGCGCGGATCACGGCGGTCATCTCCATCCGGTTGTTGGTGGTCATGGCCTCGCCGCCGACCAGCTCCTTCTCGTGCCGGCCCATCCGCAGCAGCGCACCCCAGCCGCCCGGACCGGGATTGCCCTTGCACGCGCCATCGGTGAACACATCGACCCGCTTCATGCGGCGAACACCGGTTCGCCGTGCTCGCGGTAGAACGCGAGGCGGCGCATGAAGTCCATCGGGTCCTTGCGAGTGACCAGTGCCCCGGCCGGGCTCTCCAGCCAGTCCTGCGCGCGGCTGGAGACAAACCGCAGGCACGCGCCCTGCGCCAGCAGCGGCAGCGCCGCCCGCTCTGCCGACGTGAGCGGCCGCACGCTCTCGTAGCCGGCGACCAGGGCCGCGCCCACCGCCGCGTGGTGCGCGCGGCCGCCTTCGGAGAAGCTCCATGCGGCATGGGTGACGGCCAGATCGTAGGCCATCATGTCGTTGCAGGCGAAGTAGAAGTCGATCAGACCGGTGACTTCCTCACCCAGCATCAGCACATTGTCGGGGAAGAGGTCGGAGTGGACGACGGCGCGCGGCAGGTCGTGCGGCCAGCGGGCCGCGACCTGCTCGGCAAACGCGATCGCTGCCGACAGGGCCGGGTCGATGGCGGCGAGGGCCTCGGCACCGCACCCGGTCAGGACCTCGGCAGAGGTGCGCGGACCCAGGGCATTGGCCCGCTCCAGCGCAAAGCCGGCCGACGCGAGGTGCATCTGCGCCAGCACGGCCCCGACATTGCGCGCCTGCCCTTCGGTCGGCCGGTCGACCGACACGCCGGGAAGGAACTCTATCAGAGCCGCTGCCTTGCCGCCGACCAGGCGGAACGAGGCGCCGGCCCGGTCGTGAATGGTGGCCGGAACCGGGCAGCCGCGCGCGGAGAGGTGATCGAGCAGGCCGAGGAAGAACGGCAGGTCGGCAGGGTCGATGCGGCGCTCGTACATCGTCAGGATGAACCGTCCCCCGGTGGTCTCCACCAGCCAGTTGCTGTTGGAAACGCCTTCGGCGATCCCCTTCGCCGACAGCAGGTCGCCCACGTCGTAACAGCCGATCAGCGCGGCAAGGTCTTCCGCTCCCAAGTGGGTATAGACGGCCATCGCCGTCAGTCCATCAGCTGGCGTGGCAGCTTGAAGACCATTTTCTCCTCAGCGGTCACGAGCGTGTGTTCTTCCACCTCGCGCCATTCGGCCAACCGATCGAGCACTTCGCGGACCAGCTTCTCGGGTGCCGACGCGCCGGCGGTGAGGCCGAGCGTGCCGACCCCTTCCAGCCAGGCCGGGTCGATCTCGCTCGCGCGCTGGATCAGCCGCGCGGTGGTGCCGCAGCGTTCGGCGACTTCGACCAGCCGCACCGAGTTGGATGAATTGGGGGCGCCGATCACCAGCACCAGATCGCTGCCGGGGGCGATCGCCTTGACTGCGGCCTGCCGGTTGGAGGTCGCATAGCAGATGTCTTCCGCCTTCGGCCCGACGATGTGCGGGTAGCGGGCCTGCAGCGCGGCGATGATGTCGGCCGTGTCGTCGACCGAGAGCGTGGTCTGGGTGAGGAACGACAGCGGCGCGTCGGGCGCGAAGTCGAGCGCGGCGACGTCCGCCACCGTTTCCACCAGCGTCATCATGCCTTCGGGCACCTGACCCATCGTGCCGATCACTTCCGGGTGCCCCTCGTGCCCGACGAAAATGATGTGGAGGCCCTTCTCGATCTGGCGTTCTGCCTGGCGGTGGACCTTGCTCACCAGCGGGCAGGTGGCGTCGAGATAATCGAGCCCCCGCCGCTGCGCCTCGGCCGGAACCGACTTGGGGACGCCGTGCGCGCTGAACACCACCGGAGCGCCGTCGGGCACTTCGTCCAGTTCCTCGACGAAGACCGCGCCCTTGGCCTTCAGCCCGTCGACCACGTAGCGGTTGTGGACGATCTCATGCCGGACGTAGACCGGCGCGCCATAGCGGTCGAGTGCGCGCTCGACGATCTCGATCGCCCGGTCCACCCCGGCACAGAAGCCGCGCGGGGCGGCAACGAGCACGGCGAGCGGCAGGCGGGCTTCGGCTGCGGCCAGCGGAGCGGGTGTCAACGGCGCATTCATGAACCCGCCTCTAGCGCTTTGCCGAACGGACCGCTAGGGCGGACGAACGACGATTGTTCCGGGGAAGCGTACCGCATGATTTCGAGCCGCAAGCTGCTTTGGGCCTCCGCCTGTGCCGTACTCCTGGCGGGCTGCGCGCGCGATGGCGAGCTGGTGATCGACCAGGGCGTCGGCATCACCGCGGTGCGGACCGCTTGCCCGGCGGTCGGCGTGCCCGACTACACCGGTGACGTGACGCTGTTCCGCTCCGCCGGGCCGCGCACTGCGGACAACATCGATGTCACCGCCGCGATCACCAATCTGCGGACCACCTGCAACGATACGGGCGAACGGGTCTATTCGGAGGCCAGCTTCGACGTGCTGGCAAGGCGGACCGACACCAGCACCGCACGCCGCGTCGAGCTGCCCTTCTTCGCCACTGTCCTGCGCGGCGGCAGCGCGGTGCAGAGCAAGCGTATCGGCACCGTGGTGGTCGATTTCGCCGCCGGCCAGGAACGCGCCCGCGCGAGCGCCAAGGCCGGAGCCTTCATCGACCGCAGCGAGGCGACGCTGCCCGAAGATATCCGCGAGCGGATCACCCGGCGGCGCAAGGCGGGCGATCCCGATGCTGCGCTCGATCCGCTGGCCGATCCGCAGGTGCGCGCCGCGTTGAACCGCGCGACCTTCGAGCTGCTGGTCGGATTCCAGCTGAGCGAGCAGCAGCTGGCCTACAACGCCACCCGCTGACGCGCCGGCGGGGCAGAGCTTGCGCTTTTGCGCAGGTCGGCTAACCGCGCGCCCATGGCTCAGACGATCACGCTTCACGCCGCTTTCGCGGCCAAGGTTTCCGCCGCGCTCGATGCGCTCGAAGGCGAAGGGCTGCTGCCCGCCGGCACCCCGCGCCATGCCGTGACAGTCGAGCCGCCGCGCGATGCCGCCCACGGCGACCTTGCCACCAATGCCGCGATGGTGCTGGCCAAGCCCGCCGGTGCCAGCCCGCGTGCGCTGGCCGAGCAACTGGTCGCGCAGCTGCGCCAGGACGAGGACGTCCTCGCCGCCGAGATCGCCGGCCCCGGGTTCATCAACCTGCGCCTGGCGGAGGCGGTCTGGAGCCGTGAGCTGCGCGCCATCGCCGCACTGGGGCCGGACTACGGCCGCTCGTCCATGGGTTCCGGCCGGCGGGTGAACATAGAGTATGTCTCCGCCAACCCGACCGGGCCGATGCACATGGGCCACTGCCGGGGCGCGGTGGTCGGAGACGCGCTCGCCAGCCTGCTCGAGTTTGCCGGCCACGAGGTGATCCGCGAGTACTACGTCAACGACGCCGGCGGCCAGGTCGATGTGCTCGCGCGCTCGGTTCACCTGCGCTACCGCGAGGCGCTGGGCGAGGCGGTCGGCGCGGTGCCCGAAGGGCTGTACCCGGGCGACTACCTGGTGCCGGTCGGCGAGGCCCTCGCCCGCGAGTTCGGCGACCGCTACGCCGCCGCGCCGGAAGGCGAATGGCTTGCGCTGTTCCGCACCCGCGCGGTCGAGTCCATGCTGGCGATGATCCGCGAGGACCTGGCCAAGCTCGGCATCGTGCACGACCTGTTCTCCTCCGAAGCGGAACTCCAGGCAGCGGGCAAGCCGGCAGAGGCCGAAGCCTGGCTGCGCGCGCACGACCTGGTCTATGACGGGCAGCTGGAAGCGCCCAAGGGCAAGACTGCCGAAGACTGGGAGCCGGTCGAGCTGCCGCTGTTCCGCTCCACCCGGTTCGGCGACGACCAGGACCGGCCGATCCGCAAGAGCGACGGCAGCTGGACCTATTTCGGGGCGGACCTCGCCTACCACTTCCAGAAGGCGCAGACTGCGGACGAACTGGTCGACATCTGGGGTGCCGATCACGCCGGCACGGTCAAGCGGATCAGGGCCGCGGTTGCCGCGCTGACCCAGGGCGAAGGGCGGGAGAAGCCGTTCGAAGTCAAGCTGGTGCAGATGGTCCAGCTCCTGAAGGGCGGGCTGCCGTTCAAGATGAGCAAGCGGTCAGGCAATTTCGTCACGCTCGCCGATGTGGTCGAGATGGTCGGCAAGGACGTGGTCCGCTTCACCATGCTGACGCGCAAGCCGGAAGCGCAGATGGACTTCGACTTCGACAAGGTGGTCGAGGCTTCGAAGGACAACCCGGTGTTCTATGTCCAGTATGCCCACGCGCGGATCAGCTCCACCCTGCGCAAGGGGGCGGCGGAAGGGCTCTCGCCGGATGCCGCGCAGCTCGACCTGCTGGGCGCGGCGGACCATGGCCTGATCCGCCTCGCGGCGCAGTTCCCTCGGCTGGTCGAGGCTGCCGCCCAGGCCCGCGAACCGCACCGCATCGCCTTCTATCTCTATGATCTTGCGGCGGAGTTCCACGCGTTCTGGAACCTCGGCAACGACGATCCGGAAAAACGCTTCATCGTGGCACAGAATCCGCAATTGACCCGCGCGAGGCTTTTCCTCGCCGTGCAGATCGGGCAGGTTATCCGCAATGGCCTGGCGCTGCTCGGGGTCGAAGCGGTTGAGGAGATGTAGCAATGGTCGCTCAGACAGATAACGGTCGGCGTGGCGATGACGAGCCTCTGGTCGAGGAAGACTGGGGCGAGGATCGCGCGGGCGAGCCGGAGGAACTGTCGCTCGCCCGGGATGACGAACCGCTCCCCTGGCTCGAGTCGGATGACTACGAGCAGGAGGATCAGGGCTCCGGCATCGGCCGCCTGGTGCTGACCTTCCTGGTCGGTCTCGCCGCAATCGCGGCCGTCCTCTACGGCTTGTGGTACTGGAGCAACCGGCCCGATCCGGAACTGGTCGCGGACGGCAGCACCATCCCCGCGCCCGAGGGGCCGCTGAAGGAGCGGCCCGAGGATCCGGGCGGCAGGACCTTCGCGGGGACTGGCGATGTCGCTCCCGGCGTAGGCGAGGGCGAGACCCGCGAAGGCCGGCTCGCCACCGATGGTACGGGAGGCTCTGCGGCCACCGGCACCGCTGCGGCGGGTAGCACCGCCGTCGGAACCCGCGCTTCGGGCGGCGGGAGCGCGGCGGGCGATGCCGCGCCCCGGCCCAGCATCGACGCAGCCGGCTCGCGCGCGGGCAATGCCGCCGCCGCGGGCGGCGTGGGGGTGCAGGTCGGCGCCTATTCTTCGCGTCAGGCAGCCGAGCAGGGCTGGAACGCGCTCAACCGGCAGACCGACGCGTTGCAGGGTGTCCGCTACCGGGTCATGGAAGGGCAGATCGAGTCGGGCACGATCTACCGCCTGCAGGCAGTCGCCGGCGATGCGGCGGCGGCGGCGGCGCTGTGCAACCGGCTGAAGGGCCAGGGCATCCCCTGCCAGGTCAAGAACTGACGCTTTTGCACACACCGGCGGCGGCTCGCGCTTGCGGGCCGCCGGTGGGGGTGCCAACCTGCCGGCCATGACACCTGCCATCTTCGGGCTCGCCGGCCCGGTCCTGTCAGCCGAGGAGCGCGCCTTCTTCCGCGATGCCGATCCGGTCGGCTACATCCTGTTCGGCCGCAACTGCGAGACGCCGGAACAGGTCCGGGCGCTGACCGATAGCCTGCGCGCCATCCACGGGCGCGAGCGCCTGTTCGTGTGCATCGACCAGGAAGGCGGCCGGGTCGCGCGGATGCGGCCGCCGCACTGGTCGCGCTTTCCGGCCGGTGCGGCGTTCGACGCGCTCTACGATCTCGCCCCGGCGAGCGCGATCGAGGCTGCGCGGCTCAACGCGTGGGCGATGGGCATCGAGCTTGCCCAGGCCGGGATCACCGTCGATTGCCACCCGCCGCTCGACGTGCGCCAGCCGGGCGCCCATGACGTGATCGGCGACCGGGCGCTCGGTGGCGAGCCGCTCAGGGTGGCAGCGCTCGGCCGGGCGATCCTCGACGGTCTCGCGCGCGCCGGAGTTGCCGGTTGCATCAAGCATATGCCGGGGCATGGCCGCAGCAGCACCGACACCCACAAGGCCATGCCGACAGTGACCGCCAGCGAGGCGGAGCTGGAGATCGACCTGGCGCCGTTCCGTGCGCTCAGCAGCGCTCCGGTGGGTATGACCGGGCACCTGCTGTTCACGGCCTGGGACAGGGACAATCCGGCCACACTCTCGCCTGTGGTGATCGAAAGCGTCATCCGGGGCCGGATCGGGTTCGGCGGCCTCCTGCTCACCGACGACATCGACATGGAGGCGCTGACCGGCACCATCCCCGATCGTTCCGCGCGCGCGATCGCCGCCGGCTGCGACGTGGTGCTCAACTGCTGGGCCAGGATGGACGACATGGTCGCCATCGCGGGGCGGCTGCCGGCCCTGGGCGCGGCGGGCGCGGCCCGGCTCGAGCGGGCGCTGGCGGCGACCGGAACCGGGTGCGACCCGGCCGCCAAGCCGGAGCTGCTGGCGCAGCGCGATGCCTTGCTGGCGCTTGCCGGAGCGGCTGCATGAACGGAGCGGGCCTCGTGCTGCAGGACAGCGCTCCGGCCGCTGGCGACGAGTGGCTGCCTGCCGCCGCTGCAACGGCGGACGAATCGCTCTATCTCGAACTGGAGGGATGGGAGGGGCCGCTCGATCTGCTGCTCGATCTGGCGCGGCGGCAGAAGGTCGACTTGCGGCAGATTTCCATCCTTGCGCTGGTCGACCAGTATCTCGTGTACATCGACCGGGCCGAGGCCGTGCGGCTGGAGCTGGCGGCCGACTATCTGGTGATGGCGGCATGGCTTGCCTATCTCAAGTCGGCACTGCTGCTGCCGCGCGAGGAGCAGGAGGACCCCAGTCCGGAGGAACTGGCGCTGCGGCTGCAGTTGCGGCTCCAGCGGCTCGGGGCCATGCGCGATGCGGCGGCCCGTCTGATGGCGCGGGACCGGATCGGGCGCGACGTGTTCCTGCGCGGCGCGCCCGAAGGACTTCGCACCGACCGCAAGGCGCGCTGGACCTGCGAGTGGTTCGCCCTGGTGCAGGCCTACGGGCAGGTCAAGGCGCGCACTGCACCGGCGATCCACCTGGTGCGTGACCGGCCGGTGATGACGCTGGAGAGCGCGCTGGAACGGGTCTCGGCCATGCTCGGCGTGACGCTCGACTGGATGCAGCTGGAAGACTTCCTGCCCCCCTTCGCGGAGCCGCGGCTGAGGCGCTCGGCGCTCGCCTCCAGCTTCGTCGCCGCGCTCGAACTGGCCCGGCTGGGCCGGGCGGAACTGGTGCAGGGAGAAGCGTTCGGTCCGCTCCGCCTGCGGCGGATCCCGACATGACCCTGCTGCCCGACGAGCTTGAGCGGGCGATCGAGGCGACCCTGTTCGCCAGCGAGGAGCCGCTCACGCCTGCGGCCGTCGCCACCCACCTCGGCGATGCCGCGCTGGATCAGGTGCGCGACGCGCTGGCGCGTCTGGCGCGTCACTATGCCGGGCGCGGGGTGCAGCTGGTCGAGCGCGGCGGGCGCTGGCATTTCCAGACCGCGCCCGACCTGGCCCACCTGCTGCGGCGCGAGCGCGAGCAGGTTCGCCGTCTTTCGCGCGCGGCGACCGAGGTTCTGGCGATTGTCGCCTATCACGAGCCCGTCAGCCGGGCCGAGATCGAGTCGATCCGCGGAGTGCAGACGTCCGCCGGTACGCTCGACGTGCTGATGGAAGCGGGCTGGGTGCGGGTCGCCGGACGGAGGGAGGTTCCGGGCCGGCCGGTGATCTATGCCACGACCCCGGCTTTCCTGGTCCATTTCGGCCTTGAATCCCGGCGCGATCTGCCGGGGCTCGACGACTTGCGCGCGGCCGGACTGCTCGACCCGGTGGACGATGCCGTGGCGGCGGCTCTCGAGCTGGGGTCGAGCGAGCCCCACGGCGGGCTGGTAAGCGGGGCGGAAAGTCCCTAGATTGGTGAGCGAGGGCCGTTCGCCCCCAAACGCTTTCGGAGTCTCGATATCATGGGTGGTTTTTCCCTCTGGCACTGGATCGTGGTGCTGATCATCGTGCTGATTCTCTTCGGGCGCGGGCGCGTGTCCGAGATCATGGGGGATTTTGGCAAGGGTATCAAAAGCTTCAAGCAGGGTATGGGCGAGGACGAAAAGCCGGCTGCGCCTCCGGCGCAGATCCCGCAGCAGCAGCCCGCCGTTCCGGCGTCCGAAACCGAAGCCAGCTCGGAGCAGTCGGGTAAGGCCTGATCGCGCCTGCCCCAGACCAGGGTTCACTCCAGATGCTGGATATCGGTGCTTCGGAACTGCTGCTGATCGCGGTGGTGGCGATCGTGGCAATCGGGCCGAAGGACCTGCCGCTCGCGCTGCGCACGGCAGGCCGGTGGATCGGCAAGATGCGGCGGATGTCGAACCATTTCCGTGCCGGGATCGACACCATGATCCGCGAGGCGGAGATGGAGGAAATGGAGAAGGAATGGCGCGCGCGGAACGCCGCGATCATGGCCGAACATCCGCACGCCGCCTCGGCCGAGGCAGCGGCCTGCCCACCGCCTGACACGCCGCAGCTTCCCGACCGGCGCGGTGCCGGGGAGCCGGGGCAGGACGAGACGAAAGCGGGCTGATGGTGTTCAAGGTCGCTGACATTGACGACAGCCAGGCTCCGCTGCTCGACCATCTGATCGAGCTGCGAAGCCGGCTGTTGCGCTGTGTCGTGGTGCTGATCCTCGCGTTCATCGGGTGTTTCGCTTTCGCCGACGACATCTTCGGCTTCCTCGTACGGCCGCTGACGGCGGCCTTCCCCGCCGGGGAAGGCAAGCTCATCTACACCAAGCTCTACGAGGCCTTCTTCGTCGAAGTGAAAGTGGCCCTGTTCGCTGCCTTCTTCCTGTCGTTTCCCTTCCTCGCCAACCAGCTGTGGGCCTTTGTCGCGCCCGGGCTCTATGCGCGCGAGAAGAAGGCGTTCCTGCCGTTTCTCCTGCTGACGCCGGTGCTGTTCTTCGCTGGCGCGGCTCTGGCCTATTTCATCGTCATGCCGACCGCGTTCCGGTTCTTTCTCGGCTTCCAGGGCGTGACCGGGGGATTGCAGCTCGAGGCGCTGCCCGGAACCGGCGACTATCTCGGGCTGGTAATGCAGTTCATCCTCGCCTTCGGCATCAGCTTCCTGTTGCCGCTGCTGGTGGTCCTGCTGCACGTCGCCGGGCTCGTCTCGCGCGCGCAGCTGGTGCGGGCGAGGCGCTACGTCATCGTGGGCATGGCGGTACTGGCGGCAATCGTCACCCCGCCCGACGTGATCTCGCAGCTGTTGCTGCTCGTCCCGCTCGTGCTGCTGTACGAGAGCGCGCTGCTGGTGATCTGGTTCAGGGAACGCGGGCAGGCCGAGCCCGACCGCGAACCGCAGGCGCAGGAAACTCGCCCCGGGGATGTTCCTCCCGTCGCCTGACCGGCAGACCCGTCTGGCCGGGCACCGGTGGCAAGACACAGCCGTGCATTTCCCTTGGACGCGCAAAAAAGCGGGACCCGAAGGCCCCGCTTTCGCGAACGTCAGAAATCCGGACTGCTAGAGCAGGATCAGGCGCTGATCGGGTTGTCGTCGTTGCCGCCATCGGAAGCGATGACGATCGCGCCGATGATTGCCGCGACAGCGAGCAGGCCGAGGAAGATGCTGCCGAAGCCCGATTCGCCGCCGAGATCGCTTTCGCCAGCGACGGGCGCAGCTGCACGCTCGACCGCAGGAGCGGCGTTGGCGATCGCCGGGGTCGCGGCAAGAGTGAGGGCCGCCGTTGCGGCGAGCAGATTACGGAACTTCATCGATTCGTCTCCTTGACGTTCTCATGTTCGGATTTGGCATCGCACTAGCACCATGTGCCAGGATTGCAACCCTTTTAAACCGCTGCACTTTCATTGTAATTTTCGTCAGCGTTGCTCTCAATCCCCTCCCGCGCCGCTGGTTCCCGCCCGTCCGCTCGAATCGCCAGCGATTTCCGCGATGTTCGAGCCAGAAGCGGACCCCTTCTTCACTGCCCTTGCCGCAGAGACAAGGCCCCTGACTGCGGCCATGCGATTAAGCGGGCTCGATCAGCGCCATACGGAGGATCACTGCTCCCGCTGGTGCACCTTGCGACCGGCGATCCAGGTCTCCAGCACTTGCGTGTTGCGGAGGTCCTGCGGGGTGGAGAGAAGCGGATCGCGGTCGATCAGGACGAAATCCGCCCACAGGCCCGGTGCCAGCCGGCCGAAGCGCGATTCGGCGAAGCCCGCGAACGCCGCCCCTCGCGTGAAGCCATAGAGCGCCGCCTCGCGCGTGACCTTCTCGTCCGGATACCAGCCGCCGAACGGCTGCCCGCTCCCGTCCTGGCGGGTGAAGGCGGCCGCGATCCCCGCGAACGGATCGGGCGATTCGACCGGAGCATCCGATCCGAAGGCGAGCAGCGAGCCGGTCTCCGCGATGCTGTTCCACGCGTAGGCGCCGGCGAGACGGGGCGGATCGAGCCGCGCTTCGGCCATGTGCCGGTCGGACGTCTGGTGCACCGGCTGCATCGAGGCGATCACGCCGTGCCGGGCGAAGGCGGCGATATCGCCCGGATCGACGATCTGAGCGTGTTCGATGCGCCAGCGCCGGTCGCCGGTGTAGGTCGGGGCCAGTTCGTCGATCGCGGCGAGGATTTCCGCGTTGGCTGCATCGCCAATGGCGTGGACGGCAACCTGAAACCGGTCAAGCGCTGCGCGGCTCATCACGTTGCGAAGCTGCGCCGCGGTCATCAGGGGAAGGCCGCGGTTATCGGGATCGTCGGCGTAGGGACGCTTGAGCCAGGCCCCGCGCGAACCGAGCGCACCGTCAAGATAGAGCTTCACGCCGTTGAGGCGCAGACGGTCCTGGTAGAGCCAGGGGGAGGGGCCGGGCCCGCCGATCAGTTCCATCGCATCCGGACCCGCCGCATAGGCCATGATCCGCAGCTTGAGCCATCCGGCGTCGCCCGCGCGGCGGAAGCTCTGCCAGTCCTCGATGCTGGTGCCCATGTCAGCGACCGCGGTGATCCCGTGCGCCAGCAGGACATCCTGGGCAAGCCCCAGGGCCGCGTCGCGGTCATCCGGCTGCGGTGCGGGCACGATCCGGGCAACCAGTTCGCTGGCGGCATCGACGAACACCCCCGCCGGAGCACCGCTCCTGCCGACCCGTTCGATCCGGCCACCGGCGGGATCGCGGGTCGCCGCTGTGACCCCGGCGAGTTCGATGGCGCGCGTGTTGGCCCAGCCGGCATGGCCGTCGACCCGTTCCAGCCAAACCGGGCGGTCGGCCACAGCCGCGTCGAGTTCGGCTGCGGTGGGAAACCGGCCCAGACCCCAGGTCTCCTGGTTCCAGCCGCGCCCCAGGATCCACTTGCGCCCCGGATTGGCGGCGGCATAGGCGGCGATCCTTTGCTGCGCCTCTTCGAGCGAACGGGCATCCGACAGATCGAGCGTGAGCTCGCCGAAGCCGATGCCCATCACGTGCACGTGCGCGTCGATCAGCCCCGGGATCAGCCAGGCGCCCTTGCCGTCGACGTAGAACTCGGTCTTCGGTCGTTCGTCCCTGCGGTCGAGCAATTGCCGGATGCGGCCGTCGTCGTCGATCCACAGCGCGGCAAAGCGCTGCACCTTGCCATCCTCGTCGAGCGCGATCCCCTGGACGTTGTCGATCAGCGTGTCGGCCCGCGCCGGCTGGGCGAGGGCCAGTCCGAGCGCGCCCAGGAGGAGCGCGAAAGCCTTGATCATGTCGGTTCCCCGGCAAATGCAATGGATGTCTGGTGGCGGTCGCTTCGCCGATAATCGGCGGCAAAGCAATTCTTCCGGGCCGGCGCGGCGCAGAAGGTTTTCCTCGCGCTCCTTTTCCCCTACGGCGCTGCGGCATGACCATTCGCTCCGCCTCGCTCGTCCAGCCCGACCCGGCCGACCTCCCCCTCACGATCGAAGACGTGCGGGCGGCTGCCGGCCGGATCGGTGATGCGATCGTTCGCACGCCGACGCTGCACAGCAGGACGCTGTCGCAGATCACCGGCGCGGAGATCTGGCTGAAGTTCGAGAACCTGCAGTTCACGGCCGCCTACAAGGAACGCGGCGCACTGAACGCGCTGTTGCTGATGGACCCCGTCGCCCGGTCGCGCGGGGTGATCGCCGCCTCGGCCGGCAACCATGCCCAGGGGCTCAGCTATCACGGCACACGGCTGGGTGTGCCCGTGACCATCGTCATGCCGCGCACCACTCCGTCGGTGAAGATCATGCAGACCGAAAGCGTCGGCGGCAAGGTGGTGCTGGAAGGGGAGACCTTCGACGATGCCTATGCCCACGCGCGGCGGCTGGAGAGCGAACTCGGCCTCACCTTCGTCCACCCCTTCGATCATCCCCATGTCGCGGCCGGGCAGGGCACGGTCGCGCTCGAGATGCTTGAGGACGCGCCCGAGATCGACTGCATGGTGACACCGATCGGCGGCGGCGGACTCATCTCGGGGATGTCGACGGTGGCCCGCGCGCTGCGACCGGAGATGGACGTGGTCGGTGTGCAGGCGGCGCTTTTTCCCTCGATGTACGCGCGCATCAGGGGCGAGAGCTGCACCTGTGCCGGCGATACGCTGGCCGAAGGCATCGCGGTAAAGGCTCCGGGCGAGTTCACCGCGCGCGTCATCGCGGAGCGGGTGGACGAGATCCTGCTGGTCGAGGAAAGCGCGCTGGAGAAGGCGGTGTCGCTGCTGTTGCAGATCGAGAAGACGGTGGTCGAAGGGGCCGGGGCCGCCGGCCTTGCCGCGGTGCTGGCGCACGGCGACCGGTTCCGCGGGCGCAAGATCGGTCTCGTCCTGTGCGGCGGCAACATCGATCCGCGCCTGCTCGCCAACGTCCTGCTGCGCGATCTGGCCCGTTCGGGCCGGCTGGCGCGCCTGCGGATTACCCTGCAGGATCGCCCGGGCGCCCTGTACAAGGTGATGCGCGAGTTCGACGCACATCAGGTCAACATCATCGAAATCTATCACCAGCGCATCTTCACCAGCCTGCCAGCCAAGGGCTTGATCACCGATATCGAATGCGAGGCGCGCGACGCAGAGCAGCTGGAGGCATTGGTCGCGGCGCTGCGGACGAGCGGCTACTCGGTCTCGCCGGTCGAGCTGGGATAGCCTGGCCCGATCGGCCGTTAACCTGTCGCGCGGCCCTTGTCCCAACTGTGCAAAGTAACCATGCCCGCAGGGCTGTGCGTGGTTAAAGTCCTTTTACCGCCCGGCTTGTCCGGGCATAGATGGTCGACCCGTTCGCTCGCCGAATCCGATCCAGGCCAAGAGGAGCCGCCCCGACAGTGACTGCGCCGGTTCGTTTCCCCCGCTTCTTCGTGACGAGCCCCGCGCCGTGCCCCTACCTGGAAGGCAAGACGGAGCGCAAGGTTTTCACCGAGCTGAAGGGGCCGCACGCGGAGCAGCTGAACGAGGCGCTCGGCAGGATCGGATTCCGCCGCAGCCAGACGGTCGCCTACCGGCCGAGCTGCATCGACTGCCAGGCGTGTGTCTCCGTGCGGGTGGCGGCAGAGGCGTTCGAACCCTCGCGTACCCAGGCGCGCAACCTGCGGCGCAATTCGGACCTTGTGGTGAGCGAATGCCGCCCCTGGGCCACCGAGGAGCAGTTCGACCTGCTGCAGCGCTATCTCGGCTCCCGCCACCCGGGCGGCGGAATGACCGCGATGGACGAGATGGATTTCGCCGACATGGTGGAACATACCCCTGTCTCGAGTCTTATGATCGAATACCGGGAACCTGCCGACGGATTGCTTCCGGGCCGTCTGGTTGGGGCTTGTCTGACCGATCGCCAGTCCGACGGGCTGTCGATGGTGTACAGCTTCTACGATCCGGAGCACGAGGCGCGTACGGGACTTGGCAACTACATCATTCTCGAGCACATCCGGCGCGCGGCGGAAACGGGGCTGCCTTACGTCTATCTCGGTTACTGGGTCGATGGGTCGGATCGGATGCAGTACAAGGTGCGCTATCGCCCGCTGGAACTGCTGGGCCGCAACGGCTGGCGTCGGCTGGGAGAGGCAGAGCAGGATGCGCTCATCGCTCGTGCCGCTCTTGCCGGGCCCGGCCGCAGCCTGCGTGAACGCGGCGCTGGCAAGGATGGCGCGCAGGACCAGTATCGCCTTCCCGATGAAGCTGCCGATGAAGCTGGCGATGGCGCTGGCCTGTGCCGGCGCGATATCGGCTCCGCTGGCGGCTCAGGACGAACGTCTTGAGGAGCTGATCCCGGACAGTGCGGTCGCCGACCCCGTCGACTGGGCGCTTCAGGATGACTTGGTCCAAGCCGATGATCCGCTGCTTGACCCGGATTCGCCGCTGGACGAAACACTCGACATCGCGGTCGAGTGGCCGGAGGACATGGACCTGCCCGAACTGGTCGAGCTGCCTCCTGACGACAGCATAGAGTTCGCGCAGAGCCTCCTGCCCGAGCAGCCCCAGCGTCTGCAAGGTGAAGTGGTCGAGATCGACCCGGCCCTGGTGCTCGCCCTGCCGCCCGCTGAGCGCTTTGCCGTGCGCGAGGAGTTCATCGATCGCTTCCGCGATCTTTCGACGGTCGAGGAGCTGTCCTCCGATGAAGACAACATCGCGCAGCTCGGTGCCCGGGCGCGGGCCGACGAGGAACTGCTCGACGAGATGCTGCGCGCCTACGGCTACTACGACGGTGAGATCGTCCGGTCGATCGTTTCGCCCGGCGAGGGCGCTGCCGATTCCGGCGAGCGGGCGCAAGTCCGGTTCGACGTACTTCCCGGTGAGCGCTACCGCTTCGGCGCGATCGACCTCGGCGCCTTGCCGACCGCTCCCGACGCAGAGGCATTGCGCGCGGCGTTCGAAATCCGGACCGGGGACGACCTGTCCAGCTTCCGCATCGCCGAGGAGCGCTACGATCTCGATCTTGCGCTCGGCGAGAGCGGTTATCCCTTCGCCGAGATCGCCGAACCGGAGCTGCTGATCGACCACGACCGGCGGGAAGGCGACCTGTCGATGCCGGTCTCCCCGGGCGGGAAGTACGTGTTCGGTGACGTCACCAGCAGCCGGCCCGGGTTCCTGTCCGGCAGCCACCTGGCGACGATCGCCCGGTTCGAGCCTGGCGACGTCTACCAGCGCAGCCTGGAGCTGGATCTGCGGCGCGCCATCACGGCGACGGGGCTCGTGTCCTCGGTCACCATCACGCCGCGCGAAGTGGTTCCGCCCGGTGCGGGGGAACCGGGTGTGGTCGCGCTCGACGTCGATATCGAGCCCGCCCGGGTCCGCACCATTGCTGCCGCCATCGGCTATGGCTCCGAAGAGGGCTTCCGCCTGGAGGCGAGCTGGGAGCATCGCAACCTGTTCCCGCCCGAGGGAGCCCTGCGCCTGCGCGGCATCCTGGGGACAGAGGAACAGCTGATCGGCGCTACCTTCCGCCGCAACAATTTCGGCGGCCGCGACCAGGTGCTGACGCTCGATGCCTATGTCTCGACCGTCGACAACGTTGCCTTCGATGCGCGCACGGCGGCGGTGCGGGCGAGCTACGAGCGGCTATCGACCCTGCTGTTCCAGAAACCGCTCAGCTGGGCGGTGGGCGCCGAAGTGCTGGCGACGGGCGAGCGCAACCAGGTGGTCGGCCAGCGCCCGCGCCCGCGCCAGGACTTCCTGATCGCCTCGCTGTTCGGCCGGGCGACGATCGACGGCACCGATTCGCTGCTCGACCCGCGCAGCGGCTTCCGCGTCGGTGGCTTTCTGGCCCCCGAATATGCCCGCACGCTCGGTCGCAGCGCGACCTACCTGCGAGCCCAGGCGGACGCCAGCTACTACCTTCCGGCGGGAGACAATGTCGTGCTCGCCGCGCGCGCTCGGGTCGCCGCGGTGCAGGGGGCGGAGCTGGAGCTGATCGCTCCCTCGCGCCGGCTCTATGCCGGCGGCGGCAGCTCGGTGCGCGGCTACGGCTTCCAGGCAATCGGGCCCAAGACCATCTTCGGCGAACCGATCGGCGGGCGCTCGCTGGTAGAAGGCTCGATCGAGGCGCGGATCGACACCGGGCTGTTCGATGACTCGGTGCAGGTCGTGCCGTTCATCGACGCAGCCTCGGTCACGACGCGCACCTTCCCCGACTTCCAGGAGATCAAGGTCGGAGCCGGTATCGGCTTGCGCTACAAGACCGGGTTCGGCCCGATCCGGGTTGACGTCGGGATCCCGCTCAACCCCGATCCGAGCGACAGCCCGTTCGCGGTCTATGTCTCGCTCGGGCAGGCTTTCTGATGGATGGGGTTGCCGAGCCGGAGGCCGAAGGGGCCCCGACCGCCCGCAAGGCGCGGTCCCGCTGGGTGTGGCGCGGCTTTGCCGTGCTGCTGGCGCTACTCGTGGGTGCCTTCCTCCTGCTCAACAGCCCTGTGGGTAAACGGTACCTGGCCGAACGGATCGCCGACGTCGCTCCGGCATCGGGGCTGAGAATCGCGATCGGCGGGATCGAAGGCGATCTCTATGGCGAGGCCACCTTGCGCGATGTCGTCCTGTCCGATCCGCAAGGCCCCTTCCTGCGCGTGCCGGTGGTCGAAATGGACTGGCGGCCGCTCGCCTGGCTGTGGAGCGGGCTTGACGTGAGGGAGCTGGTCGCCCGGCGCGGCACATTGCTGCGTCTGCCTGAATTGCTGCCCGGTGATCCCGACGCGCCAATCCTGCCCGACTTCGACATTCGCGTCGACAGGTTCGCTGTCGAGCAGCTGACGATCGCCGAAGGGGTGATCGACGACGAACGCCATCGTGCCGACCTTCTCGCGCGGGTCGATATCCGCTCCGGGCGGGCCCTGGTGCGGGCGAACGGCAGGCTCGGCGCTCGCGACAGGCTCGAATTGCTGCTCGATGCCGAGCCCGATCGCGACCGGTTCGACCTCGACTTCGACTATCTGGCACCGGAAGGCGGCGTTCTGGCCGGGATGCTCGGGGCAGAGGCGGGGTATCGCGCGCGGCTGGTGGGCGACGGCACCTGGAGCGCGTGGCAAGGCGCTCTGCTGGTGCGCCGCGACGCAGAGCGCCTCGCAGCCTTTCGCATCGTCAATCGCGCCGGCACCTACCGCATCGCGGGCGAGGCCTACCCCGACGATCTGCTGGCCGGTCTGCCGGCAGAGATCGTCGGCGACAAACTGGCGCTGGTCGCGTCCGGCACGCTGGAGGACAGCGTCCTGCGCGGCCGCGCCGCGCTACGCACTGCGGCGCTCGACCTGGTCGCTAAGGGCGCGCTCGACCTTGCTGACAACAGCGCCGAGGAGGTCGTCGTGTCGGCGCGGCTGCGCGACCCGGCGCTGTTCGGTCCCGATCTGCGGCTGGAGAATGCGCGGCTGGCCGCCGTCGTCGACGGAGCGTTCGACGAGCTGGCGGTGCAGCATAGGCTCACGGTCGGTCGGCTCGTCGCCGGGACGACAGTGGCAACCGATCTTGTCCAGTCAGGCGTGGCGCAGCGCACCGCTTCGGGCTGGGTGCTGCCGCTCGACGCCCGGGTCGCTGCGGTGCGGACGGGGGCGGCCCTGGCCGATCGCAGGCTCCGAGACGGGCGGCTGCGCGGAACGCTGGAGCTGCAGGGCTCGACTGTGCGCTCCGACGATCTGGCGCTGGACTTCAGCGGGGCACAGGCGCGCCTGGCGCTGACAGCCGACCTCGATCGCGGTGCGCTGGGTATCGCCGGCCCGGTGACTGCGAACGGCCTTGTGGTGGACGGCGTCGGAACACTCGACGCGGGTGCGCGGATCGTGTTCCGCATGGCAAGCGGCGCGCCCTGGCAGCTCGAGGCCGAGGCCAGCGGGCGGGTGCGCCGGGTCAGCAATGCCACTCTGGCGAACCTCGCGGGGCCTGCGATCGCCTTCCGCGGGGACCTGTCGCTAGGGGCGGACCGGCCGATCGCCTTCTCCCGCCTGGTGATCGATTCGGCCCGCCTCGACGCGACGTTGAGCGGACGGCTCGATGAAGGAACGACGATCCTGTCCGGCTCAGGGCGGCAGGCAGACTATGGACCGTTCACCGTGGAGGCGCGGCTCGACGGTGCGGGTCCGCGCGCCACCCTGGTCCTTGCCAACCCCCTGCCGGCGGCTGACCTGCGCGACGTGCGGCTTGAAATCGCGCCCGAGGGCGACGGTTTTATCATCACCGCACAGGGCCAGTCGCTGCTCGGACCGTTCGACGGGAGCGGCTTCTTCGCCATGCCCGCCGGGGGCCCGGCGCGCCTGACGATCCGCCAGCTCGATGTCTGGCGCACCGGGGTGACAGGCGAGATCGTCTTCGGCGATGCCGGACCGAGCGGCCGCCTGGTGCTGGACGGCGGCGGGATCGACGGCACAGTGGCGCTGGCTCCGCGCGGCACGGGTCTCGCGGTCGCGGTCGACTTGCGCGCGCGGGACGCGACCTTTGGCGGCGCCACCCCGGTCAGCGTGCGGCGAGCCAACCTGGAGGGCGAGGGCTTCTTTACCGAGGAACGAACCACTTTCGCTGGGAATGCCTACGTGCAGGGTCTGCGTGTCGGCACCCTGTTCCTCAGCCAGTTGGCAGCCCGGGCCGAGATCGTGAACGGTCGCGGCACCGTCACGGCAGCACTTGCCGGGCGCCGGGGAAGCCAGTTCGAGCTGCAGTTGAACGCCGCCGTCGCACCGCAGCAGATTGCCGTCGCGATGCGCGGGGAATATGCGGGCCGGGCCATCCGGATGCCCCGGCGCGCAGTGCTCGAGCGTCAGCGCGACGGGGGGTGGACCCTGCGGCGCACGCAAGTCAGCTTCGGTTCGGGCGCGATGCTCGTCGAGGGTGAACTGGGTGGTGGCGAGACCGCGCTGGACCTGCATTTCGCCCGTATGCCGCTCTCCCTGCTGGACCTGGCGCTGGACGATCTCGGGCTGGGCGGAACGATCTCGGGCGTGGTCAACTATCGCGATGCGAGCGGCCGACCGCCGACGGGCTCGATCCGGGTCCGGGTCGATGACCTGACCCGCTCGGGGCTGGTGCTGACCTCCCGCCCGACCGACGTGGCGCTGGTGGCGCGGCTTGGCCCGGACCGGCTCGACGCGCGCGCCGCCCTGTCGGAAGACGGCGCAGCGCGCGGACGGGTCCAGGCGCGAATCACCGCGCTGCCGGCGGTGGGGGACCTGGCCGAGCGTCTGCGTCGCGGCCGCCTGGCTGCCCAGCTGCGCTATGCCGGCCCCGCCGACGCGCTGTGGAGGCTTGCGGCGGTCGAGGCGCTCGATCTGACCGGGCCGGTCCGTGTCGCGGCCAACGTGACCGGATCGATCGCCGATCCTGTGGTGCGCGGATCGGTCGCCAGCGATGACCTGCGCCTGCGCAGCGGCCTCAGCGGCACCGATATCAGCGACGCCTCCGTGCGCGGCACGTTCTCGGGCTCGCTGCTGCGCCTGGCGCGCTTCAGCGGATCCACCGACGGGGGCGGCACGGTGGTCGGAAGTGGCACCGTCGATCTGTCCGATCTCGGCGCGCGCGGTCCCGCGCTCGATATCAAGGTCGCCGCGGACGATGCCCGCCTCCTCGATTCCTTCGGCCTGGAGGCGACCGTCACCGGCCCGCTGCGGATCGTCTCGGACGGCGTGAACGGCACCATCGCCGGCCGGGTGGTGATCGATCGGGCCCGCTGGCAGCTGGGCACCGCTGCCTCCGCCGAGGAACTGCCCCGCATCCGTACCCGCGAGATCAATCGCCCCGCCGATGCCGCTCCCCGCGCCGCCGCGCCCGGCGAGTGGCGCTACCTGATCAACGCGGTCAGCTTCGGCGGCATCCGGGTCGAAGGGCTGGGCCTGGAAAGCGAGTGGAGCGCCGACATTCGCTTGCGGGGGACGACGTCGGACCCGCGGATCGGCGGCCAGGCGCAGGTTGTGCGCGGCGACTACACTTTCGCCAGCACCCAGTTCGAGTTGACCCGCGGCCGGATCGTGTTCGATCAGAACGTGCCAATCGACCCGAGGATCGACATCCGCGCCGAGACCGAGCGCGAGGGTGTGGACGTGATCGTGAACGTGACCGGCCGGGCGCAGCAGCCGGAGATTGCCTTCACCTCCGACCCGGTGCTGCCGGAGGAGGAAATCCTCGCTCGTCTGCTGTTCGGCGGGTCGATCAACGAGTTGTCAGCCACCGATGCGCTACAGCTCGGGGCGGCGGTCGCGAGCCTGCGCGGGGGTTCCGGGCTCGATCCGATCAACCGCCTGCGCAACGCGATCGGGCTCGACCGGCTGCGGATTGTCAGCGGCGATCCGGCACTGGGTCGCGGGACCAGCGTTGCCCTCGGCGAACGCTTCGGCCGGCGTTTCTACGTCGAGATCATCACCGACGGCCAGGGCTACACCGCGACCGAGGTGGAATATCGCGTCACCAGCTGGCTCTCGCTGCTTGCGTCGATCTCCACCATCGGGCGGGAAAGCGTGTCGGCCGAAATCAGCCGCGACTACTGATCGGGTGTCGCATAGAGCAGCGCCTCGGCCGCGCGTCGTCTGACCAGTCCGGGCAGCACCCGCCCTCCGGCGCGGCACCAGCGTTGGAACTCTTTCTCGGCGGCGCGATGATCGCCCGCTTGGTGGTGGCGGGTGAGCGTGGCGCGGGCGATTGCCCCGGTGTTGTAGTGGAAGCTGACCATGGCATCGAATTGGTTCGCGCTGGTGGGCGCAGCGCCGATCGCCTGGGCCACCTCGCGGGCGTAGCGGGCAAGATCGCGCAGCAGGCGCCGGTCGCACTGTTCCCGGGTCCAGACCGTCTCCGGCCCGATTCCGCGCCCGGTCGCACCCCAGCCGATGGTCCAAGGAGCCGCGCCCGTCCCGGGATCGGGATAGGCGGCGTAGCGGCCATCAGGCCGCAGGCGGGCGCATCCTTCGAACCGCTTGATGAGGGCAATGCCCGCATCGGAAACATGGCGGGGCTGAACGGGGCAGAACGTGTTCATGGAGCCTCCGGGGGTTGGGGGAGGCGACGGCATGAAACAGAAAAAGCCGGTGTAGGAAAACGAATAATCGAACGGGGCACCCGCAGGCGAGGCGGCCTGTGCACCAGAAAGCTGCCCGGATCGCTCCGGGCAGCGGGTCTGGTGGCGGTGCCCGTGAAGCTCAGGAGCTGTAGTACATATCGAACTCGACCGGGCTCGGGGTCGTCTCCCAGCGGATGACCTCCTCCCACTTGAGTTCGATGTAGGCCTCGATCTGGTCCTTGGTGAAGACGTCGCCCTTGAGCAGGAAATCGTGGTCTGCACCCAGCGCCTCGAGCGCCTCGCGCAAGGAACCGCACACGGTCGGCACTTCGGCCAGTTCCGCCGGCGGAAGGTCGTAGAGGTTCTTGTCCATCGCCTCGCCGGGATGGATCTTGTTCTGGATGCCATCGAGCCCGGCCATCAGCAGCGCGGCGTAGGCGAGATAGGGGTTGGCGAGCGCGTCGGGGAAGCGGAACTCGACGCGCTTGGCCTTGTCGCCTGCACCATAGGGGATGCGGCACGAAGCCGAACGATTGCGCGCCGAATAGGCCAGCAGAACCGGTGCCTCGAACCCGGGGACCAGCCGCTTGTAGCTGTTGGTGGTGGGATTGGTAAACGCATTCAGCGCCTTGGCGTGCTTGATGACGCCGCCGATGTAGTAGAGGCAGGTTTCCGACAGGCCGGCATAGCCGTTGCCGGCGAACGTCGGCTTGCCGTCCTTCCAGATCGACATATGCGTGTGCATGCCCGACCCGTTGTCGGCCTTGATGGGCTTGGGCATGAAGGTCGCCGATTTGCCGTAGGCATGGGCGACCTGGTGCACGACATACTTGTAGATCTGCATGTTGTCGGCGGTCTTGACCAGCGTGTCGAAGGTGACGCCAAGCTCGTGCTGGGCCGCCGCGACCTCATGGTGGTGCTTGTCGCAGTTGAGCCCCATTTCGATCATGGTCGAGACCATTTCCGCGCGGATGTCGACCGCGCTGTCGACCGGGGCGACCGGGAAATAGCCGCCCTTGGCGCGCGGGCGGTGGGCGAGGTTGCCGGATTCGTATTCCTTGCCGGTGTTGGTCGGCAGCTCGATGTCGTCGATGGCGAAGCCCGAACCAGCATAGCCGTCCTCGAACCGCACGTCGTCGAACATGAAGAACTCGGCCTCGGGGCCGACGTAGACCGTGTCGCCGATGCCGGTGGTCTTGAGATAGGCTTCGGCCCGCTTGGCAGTGGAGCGCGGATCGCGCGCATACCAGTCACCGGTCGATGGCTCGACGATGTCGCAGAACAGCACCAGCATCGGGGTGGCGCTGAACGGATCGACCACCGCGCGGTCGAGATCGGGCTTCAGGATCATGTCCGATTCGTTGATGACCTTCCACCCGGCGATCGAGGAGCCGTCGAACATCAGGCCGTCTTCGAGTTCATCCTCGCCCAGGATCCCCGCCACCATGGTCAGGTGCTGCCACTTGCCCTTGGGATCGGTGAACCGCAGGTCGACCCACTCGATCTCCTGCTCCTCGATCTGCTTGAGGATATCCTTGGCCTTGCTCATTCGGTTTCTTCCTTCTGGTGCCCGGCAGCGACCGGGCGGGGTGGGGAACGGATGCGGGTCTCGCGTAGCGCTCAGATCGCGTTGTCGTCCTTCTCGCCGGTGCGGATGCGCAACGCGCTCTCGACCGGGATGACGAAGATCTTGCCGTCACCGATGCGCCCGGTCTGCGCCGCGGCGGCGATCGCCTCGACCACCCGTTCGGCAATGCTGTCGTTGACGACGACCTCGAGCTTCACCTTGGGCAGGAAGTCGACCACGTACTCGGCACCGCGATAGAGTTCGGTGTGGCCCTTCTGCCGTCCGAATCCCTTGGCCTCGGTCACGGTGATGCCCGACACGCCGACCTCGTGCAGCGCCTCCTTGACCTCGTCGAGCTTGAACGGTTTGATGATCGCCTCGATCTTCTTCATGTCTGTCCCGTCTTGCTGTGCACCGTCGGCCGACGCCGCCGGAGGCTCGCCCCGACGCCATCGGCGCAGATCATCGTCATCTCATACACAAGAACCGTGCCAGAGGCAGCACCGGGCGCGAGAATCACTTCGCTGGCGTGGCAGCGGGGGAAGGTGCCTAAAGCGAGTCCAGCCGCTGCCTGTTTTTTAGGCAGAAAGCCGCAGGCCAGCCGTCTCGTCGAGACCTGCCATCAGGTTGAGCGACTGAACGGCCGCCCCGCTCGCGCCCTTGCCAAGGTTGTCGAGCACCGCGATCAGCCGGGCCTGGGTGCCCGCAGCGTCAGCGAACACGTGCAGCCTCATGCCATCCCACGGCTCCATCGCCCGCGTCAGGACCAGTTCGTCACGCTCAGCCGGATCGACGCGGATCACCGCGCTGTCGCGATAGAACTCCGCAAGCCCCTCGCGCAGCGCATCGGGGCCGATCCCGCCCATCGCGGCAAGCGGCAGCGGCACCTCGACCACCATCCCGCGGTAGGCCGGCACGACCGCCGGCGCGAACACCGGTGCATGGGCGAGCGCGGCGTGGCGCTGCATCTCGCCAAGGTGCTTGTGCCCCAGCGCCAGGGCATAGCTGCGAAAGGCAAGGTCCGGTTCCGCCTCGAAGCGGGCGATCAGCGCCTTGCCGCCGCCCGAGTAGCCGCTCACTGCATTGACCGTGTAGGGCCAGTCCACGGGCAGCAGCCCGGCGCGAACCAGGGGTGCAACGAGGGCAAGGAAACCGGTCGGATAGCAGCCGGGATTGCTGACCACGCGCGCACCCGCCACCGCATCCCGCCCGACCAGTTCGGGGAAGCCATAGGTCCATCCCTCGGCGGTGCGATGCGCGCTCGAGGCGTCGATCACGCGCGTCGACCCGGTCGGGTCGATCAGGCCCACCGCCTCGCGCGCGGCATCGTCGGGAAGGCACAGGATGGCCACGTCGGAATCGTTCAGCGCCGCGCGCCGCGCTGCGGGGTTCTTGCGCTGCGCCTCGTCAAGCAACAGCAGGGCGAATTCCGGCCGCCCTTGGAGCCGCTCGCGGATTTCGAGCCCGGTGGTGCCCGATGCACCGTCGATGAAGACCGACAGCGTCACTCCGCCAGCGCGGCGAGCGGCAGGTAGCCCGCCGGTCCATCCGGACCGAGGCTGCCCCAGGCCCAGTCGCCCGCCGCGTCGAGCAGTTCGAACGTGGTTCCGGCCGGAAGTTCGGTCACGCTCTCGGCATCCTCGCGCGGGGCTGAGCGCAGGGTCGCATCCTGCGCCAGCCGGTGCACGAGCGGCACGACGTAGCTGGCGACGAGATAGCGGCTGGCGAGGGCGATATGGGCGATATCGCCACGGATCGGCAGGCCGCTGCCGTCGGGGCGCACGACCGGGCCGGACAGCGACAGCTCGCCCTCAGGCACTTCGTATTGCGGCTGATCGTTCACGTCCTGGCCCGTTGCCCTGTCATCGCGGATGCGCGCGCTTAATCGTGTTGCTGCGCCACGGCAAGGTTCACGCGCCGCCATACCGTGCGCGCAGCATCCGGAACGCCGCCCTGAGGCCCAGCGCCGCCCCTCCTTTTGGCCGCCCGGGCTTAGCAGACGGGCGCCAGGCGAACGTGTCGAAATGCGCCCAGTCGATCCCCTCACCGACGAAGCGGTCGAGGAACAGGCCGGCCACGCTCGCTCCGGCAAAGCCGTTGGTGTGGGTGTTGTTGGTGTCGGCAATGTCGGAGGCGAGATAGTCGCGGTAGGCCGCCGGAAGCGGGAGCCGCCAGCATTCGTCGTCGCACGCGCGGCCGGCGGCAAGCAGGGCCTCGGCCGTCTCGTCGCGCCGGGCCATGAGCGCCGGCAGGTCCGGGCCGAGCGCGACCCGCGCCGCCCCGGTCAGCGTGGCGAAATCGAGGATCAGGTCCGGCTCGTCCTCGCTCGCGCGGGTCAGCGCGTCGGCCAGGATCAGCCGTCCCTCGGCATCGGTGTTGCCGATTTCCACGGTCAGACCCTTGCGGCTCCGCAGCACGTCGCCGGGGCGGAAGGCGTTCCCGGAAATCGCATTCTCGACCGCCGGGACCAGCAGGTGCAGCCGCACCGGCAGGGCGGCCTGCATGACCAGATCGGCGAGCGCCAGCGCATGGGCAGCGCCACCCATGTCCTTCTTCATCAGCAGCATACCCGAACCCGGCTTGATGTTGAGCCCGCCCGAATCGAAGCACACCCCCTTGCCCACGATCACCAGCAGTGGCTGATCCTGCCTGCCCCATTCGAGCCGGATCAGGCGCGGTGCGTGGTGGCGCGCCGCCGCGCGGCCGACGGCGTGGACCATCGGATAACCCTGCTCGAGTTCGTCGCCGAGCGTGATCTTGAGCTTCGCCCCGTGGCGCCTGGCAATCGACTGGGCGCAGGCCTCCAGGTCCGCCGGCCCCATGTCTTCGGCCGGCGTGTTGACCAGATCACACACCAGCGCCACCGCGCGCGCTTCTGCCAGCGCTGGTTCGATGGCCCTGACATCCTCGGTCAGCAGGATGCGCGGGCCGGCAGCCTCCTTTGCCTCCTTGTAGCGGGAGAAGCGGTACTGCGCGGTCTGCCATCCGTGCACCGCCGGGCCGGGCTGGCCGGCCGCGAGGCGATAAGTGCCCGCCGGCAGCACTTCCGCCAGCTTGGCCAGACACCAGCTCGACAGGCTCCTGGGGTCGGCGACGCCGCCCACGGCGAACCAGCTGTCCGCGTCGGGCACGATCGCCACCTCGTAGCCGCTGCCGTCGAACTTCTGTGCGGCAACCGCCGCCCGCTGGCCGGCGGACAGGCTCTTGAGCCAGTCTTCCACTGTGTCGCTGCTGACGAGGTGAATGGGAATGGCGTCCTGCCCCCGATCGGGCTGGATCAGGTCGATGTCCTTGTTCATCCGGACACCCTAGCGCCAAGTGGTGCCGGAAATCCAACCGGAATGCGCCGGGCAAGCTCGCCCCTCGCATTTTCGGGCGAGCGCGCTACATGGGGCCCATGACCGAGTATCAGGTGATCGACAGCGACCGGACCGTCTACCGCGACGGCACGATCAAGCTTCACGGGCCCGAGGGCTTCGCCGGGATGCGGAAGGCCGGGCGGCTGGCAGCCGAAATCCTCGACGAGCTGACCGGTTTCGTCCAGCCGGGCGTGACCACGGCGCAGATCGACGACCGCGTGCGCGGCATGATGCTCGATGCCGGAGCGGTGCCGGCGACGCTCGGCTACCGCGGCTATGCGCACAGCTGCTGCACCTCGATCAACCATGTGATCTGCCACGGCATTCCGGGGGACAAGGCGCTCAAGGAGGGCGACATCGTCAACATCGACGTCACCCCGCTGCTCGATGGCTGGCACGGCGATACCAGCCGGATGTATTTCGCCGGCGAGCCCTCGCTCAAGGCACGCAAGCTGGTCGAAGTGACGTACGAATGCCTCATGCTGGGGATCGAAGCGGCGGCACGGCCCGGCGCGCGGCTGGGCGACATCGGTGCCGCGATCGAGGCCCACGCGCGCCAGTTCCGTTATGGCGTGGTGCGCGAGTTCTGCGGCCATGGCCTGGGCCGCCTGTTCCATGATGCACCCGAGGTGATCCATGCCGCCGAGGCAGGCACCGGTCCGCTGCTGAAGCCGGGGATGTTCTTCACCATCGAGCCGATGATCAACCTCGGCAAGCCCTGGGCCAAGGTGCTGGGCGACGGGTGGACGGCGGTGACGCGGGACAAGTCCTTGTCGGCGCAGTTCGAGCACTCGATCGGCATAACCGAGAGCGGCGTGGAGATATTCACCGAAAGCCCCAAGGGGCTGCACTGTCCGCCCTACTGAGCGGCGGACCCCACCACCCGGCGATAGAGGTGCCAGGTGGCGTGTCCCAGCACCGGCAGCGCCACCAGCAGCCCCAGGAACAGCGGCAGCATCGCCACGAACAGCATCGCGGCGATGATCGCGGCCCAGATCAGCATCATTGTCCCGTTCGAGCGGATGGTCGCCAGGCTGACGATGATGGCGGTCAGGAAGTCGACCTCGCGATCGACCAGCATCGGCAGGCTCATCACCGTGATGGCGTAGAACGCCAGTGCCATCAGCCCGCCAACGGCGCTGCCGACCGCGAGCATGGCAAGGCCGGCCCCGGTGCGGAAGATTTCCAGCGATTCCGAACCGATCCCGCTTTCGGCCAGGAAGATCGCGAAGATCCCGTGCGCCACCATCAGCCAGAAGCCGAAGGCGACGAACACGATTACCCCCATGCTCAGGATCTGCTCGTCCCCGCGGCCGCGCAGTGCGCCCAGCACCGCACCCCAGCGCAGCGGCAATCCCGCTTCGCGCCGGCGGCTGACTTCGTACAGGCCGACGGCGATGAAGGGGGCGATCAGGGGGAAGCCGGCCGCGGCCGGGATCAGCCAGGCGGCCTCGCCCGAGGCAAGCAGGGCATAGGCAAGGAACAGCCCTCCCGCGACGTAGATGCCGGCGAAAAACAGGCCGAACAGCGGCGCGGCCCGGAAATCGCGCCAGCCTGCCGCCAGCGCGGCGCGCAAATCGCCTGCGGTAAGATCGCGCGCAACAGCAACCGGCGCGACCTGGGCCCGGGTGGCCATGGCCGATCCTCCTCATCCCTCGCGCCGAAGGTGCCTCAAGCGCTGCGACTGCGCAAGATGTCAGTGCTCGCGGGCAGAACGGATCGCTGCGCCCGCTGCGAACGGCGCGAGCGCGACCAGCGCCAGGCTGATCGCTCCGGCCAGCGCAATGCCGGTCGTGTCGCCCCGCGCCAGGCTGCCGGCCCCGAAGATCAGGATCGGCACTGCCAGAGGCACCAGCAGCAGCCCGGACAGCGCCGCCCCGCCACGCAGCGAAGCGGTCAGCGCGGCGATGATGAGGCCGATCGCGGCCAGCCCCGGCGTTCCGGCCAGCAGCCCCAGGAGCAGCAGAGGCAGGGTCTCGCCGTCGAGCCCGAGCAGGGCCGAGGCTGGAAGGATCGCGGCAAGAAGCAGCGGGGCGAAGCTCAGCCAGTGCGCCAGCAGCCTCACCGCCGCGGCGAGTTCCTCCGACACCCCGCGCAGGGCAAGCTGGTCGAAAGTGCCCAGTTCCAGGTCCGGAGCGACCAGCCGGTCGAGCGGCAGGATCGCGGCCAGCAGGGCGGCGATCCAGACGACTCCGCCGCCGGTGCGGGCAAGCACCTGGGGGTCGGGCCCGACCGCGAACGGGAACAGCATGGCGACCGCGAGGAAGAACAGCAGCGGCAGCATGGGTCCGCCGCGTCCGCCGGTGCCGAGCAAGTGGCGCAGGTCGCGCAGCAGCAGCGCCGAGGCCACCCGGATCACGCTGCAAACTCTGCCAGATCAAGCACCCGCATCCGCTCCAGCGGGAAAGGCTGGTGCGAAGCGAGCACGCACAGGCCGCCGGAACGGCGATGGCCGTCGACCATCTCCGCCACCAGGCCCACGCCGCCCCGGTCCAGACCGTTTAGCGGTTCGTCGAGCAGCCAGATCGACGCGCGCTGCGCGCTCAGGCGGGCCAGCGCGGCGCGCTTCTTCTGCCCGGTGGAAAGGTAGCGCACCGGCACGTCGAGCAGCTCTTCAAGATGCGCCGGAACGTCCGCACCAGGCGCGGCGTCGAGCGCCCTCCAGAATCCCAGCGCCTGGCCGAGCGGGAGGTCCGGATCGAGCGCCGGCCGCTCGTCGATCAAGCCCACCGCGCCAATGCGTGTGACCTCGCCGGCGAAGGGTCGCAGCAAGCCCCCCAGAATGCGCAGCAGGCTCGACTTTCCGATGCCGTTCGCACCCGTGACATGGATCACCTCGCGCGGGCCGACCGACAGCGATAGCCTCCGGAACAGAATGCGCTCGCCCCGGCGGCAGGCGAGGTCTGTCGCGGCGAGTGAGGCTTGCATGGCATGGGGCGATAGGCGAAAGGCAGGGGGCTCACAAGCCGCTGGCGAAAGGCGATTCATGACACTTGAGAAACTGAGCGCGGACGACGTGGCGACCTGGCTCGACGCGCTGCCGGGATGGTCGCTGGCGCGCGGGGGAGAGGCGATCGTGCGGACCTTCACTTTCGCCGACTTCAACGAAGCGTTCGGTTTCATGACCCGGGTGGCCCTGCTGGCGGACAAGCAGGACCACCACCCCGAGTGGTCGAACGTCTACAACCGGGTGACGATCGAGCTGACCACCCACGATGCAGGCGGGCTGACCCACAGGGACACCCGCCTGGCCAAGGCGATCGGAAAGCTCGCGTGATCGCGCGGCTGCTGGCGGCCCTGGGCCTGCTCGTCCCGATGCAGGCTCAGGCTTCATCCGGGCCTGACTGGGCCGGCGTCTACGAAGGGACGGTGGGGCGTTACCCGGTGACGCTGTGCCTGCAATCCTGGGGCGATGGCAGCGGCATGGGGGCCTACTACTATCACAGCCAGCTGAAGCTGATCCGGCTCGACGGGACAGGCGATCCCGCTCGCTGGGCCGAAGCGCGCGAAGGCACCACGGGGGAGAAGCGGAGCGGTCCCCGCTGGACCCTCGCAGGGCTCGGCACCGGGCGGCTGACCGGGACCTGGCAGAACGGCAAGCGCCGGCTTCCGCTGCGCCTCGCGCGGGCCGCCGGCGCGCAGGAGGCGGAGGGGCTGCCCTGCGGATCGCGCGCGTTCAACGCCCGCCGCGCGGTTCCGCTCCCTTTCGAGGATACCCCGCAGACGCTGGGCTCGTTCGCCTATACCCGCCACACCCTGGTGCCGCCTGCTCATCTGGCCGAAGTCTCGATCGAGCTGATCAGCTTCGCGCCGCAGCAGCCGGGCGATGGTGCGGTGGTCGAGGCGCTGCGTGCCGACAGGCCGCGAGGGACGCCGGACGAGGCCCTGTTCGAATGCCTGGCCGGGGCCGCCGGATCGCTCGGGGTTGAGGGTTACTGGGAGCAGGGCGTCAGGCCCGTTTACGTCGGCGAGGCATTTCTCGCAGTCGAGCAAACGCTCGGCTCGTTCTGCGGCGGTGCCCATCCGAACTACCAGACCGTCCAGCGCGTGTTCGACCGGTCCAGTGGCGCGGAACTGGATCTGACGCGCTGGCTGAGCGCTTCCGCCTTTGCTGAGGAGCGCTATGGCCTGCGCCCGATCTCGGCTCCTCTGCGCGAACTGGCGCTGCGCCACTGGCCCGAGAGCGCCGGGGGCGAGTGCCGCGAAGCGGTGTCCGATCAGGAGTATTGGACCCTCGGCCTGTCCGAAGGCGGCCTGCTGCTGACACCTGACCTGCCCCACGCCCTGACCGCCTGCGAGGCAAGCATCACGGTGCCATGGTCGGACCTCGACCCCTACCTTTCGGACGAGGGACGGGCGGGCCGCGCGCGGATGCGCTGAGCCGCTAGCGGCCGAGCGGGCGGGCCATCCCGCGCGATCGGGCCCGCACCCGGCCCGGCATCCAGCGGGCAGCGAAACTGATCTGGCGGGCGGTCTTGCCCACGATCCAGTGGAGCCTGTCGCCGTGAACGGCGTCCCACACCACCTGGGCCACATCCTCCGCGCTGGTCAGTTCCAGCCCCGCTGCACGGACCCGCTCGCGAATCGATTCGTTGCTGCTCTTGTTCGGCGCGTGGTCGAGCAGCGGGGTCTCGATGAAGCTGGGACAGATCGAGGCCACCTTGATCCCGAACTCGGCCCATTCGGCATCGAGGCTTTCGGTCATGCCGCGCACGCCGAACTTGGTTGCGGAATAGACCGAGGCACCGCCGGTGCCGTAGATCCCGGCCGCGCTGGCGGTGTTGATCAGCGCGCTGCCCGGCGCGGTCTTTTTCAGATGGGGCAGGGCGGCCTGCGCGCCCCAGAACACGCCCTTTAGGTTGATGTCGATGCAGCGCTCGATCTCCTCGGCAGTGTTGTCCGACAGCGACCCGCCCAGCGGGATGCCGGCGTTGTTCGCCAGCACGTCGATCCGCCCGCCCGCGGCAGTCGAGAAGGCTTCGAGCGCGGTATCCCAGGCGGCGCGGTCGCGCACATCGAACCTGTGGCTGTAGGTGAAGCCGGTGCCGATCAGCCGGACGGTCTCCGCCATGCCGGCGCTGTCGATGTCGCCCAGGCCGACGAACCAGCCCTCGCGCGCGAACCTGAGCGCGATGGCCCGTCCGATACCCGAACCGCCGCCCGTGATGAAAATGGCCTTCCTTGTGCCCATGGCTTTCCTCCGCACAGCAGAACCGCGCAGGAGCTGCCTACTCCTGCGCGGTTGCTTGCGCCAGCCGGTTTACGCGAACGTCAGCCGCCGACGGCCTCGGCGAGCCCCTCGACGTGGTTCCCGCCCTCGACGATCTGCGCCGTCGAGTTCTTCACCGTGTCGCCGATCGGCTCGATCCGTCCGCCAAGGCACGTGCCGAGGAACGCCTCGGTGACTGCATTGAAGGCGATGTTGTTGTTGGGCTTGGCGAACCCGTGTCCTTCGTCGGGAAACAGGACATAGGTCACCGGGATACCCGCCTTCTTCATCGCCGCGACGATCTGGTCGCTTTCCGATTGCTTGACGCGGGGGTCGTTGGCACCCTGGCCGATCAGCAGCGGCCGCTTTATGCGGTCGGCAAAGTGCAGTGGGCTGCGCTCCTTGAGCAGGGCCAGGCCTTCCGGAGTGTTGGGGTTGCCCATGCGCTCGTGGAACTGGGCCACGATCGGTGCCCAGTAGGGCGGGATGGTGGCGAGCAGGGTCTCCAGGTTCGACGGGCCGACGATGTCCACCCCGCAGGCGAAGGTGTCCGGCGTGAAGGTCAGGCCGGCGAGCGTCGCATAGCCACCGTAGCTGCCCCCCATGATGGCCACCTTGTCCGCGCCGGTGACGCCGTTCTCGACCGCCCAGTTGACGGCGTCGATCAGGTCGTCATGCATCTTGCGGCCCCATTCCAGGTTGCCGGCGTTGACGAAATCCTTCCCGAACCCGGTCGAGCCGCGGAAGTTGACCGAGAGGACGGCATAGCCGCGGTTGGCAAGCCACTGGTGATAGGGGTCGTAGCCATAGGTGTCGCGGGCCCAGGGGCCGCCGTGGACCAGCAGAACCATCGGCACGGCCTGTTCGGGCACGCCGTCGCCATCGGTATCGCTGCCGGGCGGCAGGGTGAGATAGCTGGGCAGGGTCAGGCCGTCGCGGGCCTTGATCTCGATGGCGTGCATCGGCTGGAGCGGCGCGCCGACCAGTTCGGGCCGACCGGTGTAGAACTCGGTCAGCGTGCCGGCGGCGCGATCATAGAGGTAGACCTTCGTGGGCGCGGTGACCGGGTCGTTCCAGACCACCCACTTGCTGTCGTCCTCGGTCCGACCCTGGACCCCGAAATCCCCTTCCAACTGGCTGTCGAGCCAATCGAGCGAGGCTTTCACCTCCGGGTCGATCGCGGTCCACTCGGTCTTGAGGTAGGTGACGCTGTAGGCTTCCACCTCGCCGGTCCTCGGGTCGCTGAGCGTGCCGCCGATGTCCGCTCTCGCGTTCTCGGCGATCACGCGCTTTTCGCCGGTCGCAACATCCTGCGCGATCAGGGCGGCGGTGTTGCGCCCGCGGCTGTCGATCCAGTACATCGTCCTGCCGTCAGTGGTGAAACCGGCCGGGCTGGTGGTGAGCGAGTCTTCCAGGCCGGTGCTTTCGCTCGGCGCGTCGGCCACTGTCCCGCCGGTCATCGGGAAGAAGTCCATGCCGCCTGCCGCGTTCGGCCGGACGGCCATCCGCAGGTCGAGATTGTTGTCGGCCATGAAGCCGGCATAGGCATTGTTCTCCTTGACCAGCGTCAGTTCGCCCGTGTTCAGGTCGAGCATATGCACGTCATGGAACCGCGGATCGCGGTTGTTGAGGCCCAGCAGGATCTTGTCTTTGATCGTATTGGAGCTGCCGACCAGCATGACACGAGTGTTCTCGAACGGGGTCAGGGTGCGCTCGGTGCCGGTGGCAAGGTCGATGCCGTACAGCAGGTAGTTCTCGTCGCCCCCCTTGTCCTGCACGTACATCAGGCTCCGGCTGTCGGGCGACCAGAAGTATTCCTGGATCGGGCGGTCGGTCGACTTGGTCATCAGCCGCGCGGCCGAAGGATCGGAGACCGGCGCGATCCAGACGTTCATCACCCCGTCGTGGGGCGCGCGCCAGCTCAGCCACTTGCCGTCCGGACTGATCTGGCCCCCCGCCCGCGTGGGGTTGCCGAACAGTTTCTCGCGTTCGATCAGAGGGGCGGCGGTCTGGGTCCTGGTCATCGAGTCTCCGGTGGCACTGTGGTCGTGGGCGTTCACTGCGGCCGGCAGGCAAAGCGCGCTGGCGGTGAGCAGCAGGGCGGCGAATGTCTTCATCGCAATCTCCGGGGTTGGCCTGACCCGGCAAGTGGTAGCCGATCCCGGTGGGCTTTGCAGGCGGAATCGACCAAGGGCGGGGGTGCGTCGAGCGGCATGGGCCGGCCGGCTAGAGCGCGGGATTGTCGTAGGCGTGCCAGGTGAGAATGGCGACCGCGCCGCGGTGCGGTCGCCAGCTTTCCGCGAGCGAGCGCGCGTCCCTTTCGGAAGGACGGCCGGGCAGATCCAGGATGCGGTGCAGTCCGGCCTGGACCGCGAGGTCGCCGGCGGGCCAGATGTCGGGCCTGCCCTCGGCGAACAGCAGGTAGATTTCCGCCGACCAGCGCCCGATGCCCCTGATTCGCGTCAGCTCGGCAATCGCCTGCTCGTCGTCCGCCGGGAGGCTGGCAAGGTCGAGCGCGCCGGAAGCGACCAGTTCGCACAGCGAGCGGGCGTAGCCCTGCTTTTGGCGCGACAGTCCGCAGGCGCGCAGGGTCTCGAAATCGCGGGCGAGCAGATCGCGGGGCTCCATGTTCGTGCCGAGTTCGCCCTCGAGCTTGCGCCAGACCGAAGCGGCCGCCGCGACGCTGACTTGCTGGCCCACGATTGTGCGGAGCAGCGTCCGGTAGCCGGTCGGCCGGATGCGCGGCTCGGGATAGCCGACCCGGGCAAGGGCGCGCGCGAAGGCCGGCTCGCGCGCTGCCGCAGCATCAATTCCTTGCCGCAAGTCTTCGGCAGACAGTCCCATCCCATTCTCCCGTGCGTCCCGGCCGGCGCGCCGCTTGCAAATCCTGCCGGCTTTGCCTAGCAGCCTGCCCCCACGGGGCCTGCGGCAGGCCGGTATCAAGGGAAACGCTCATCATGCCCAAGCTGATCGTCGTCAACCGTGCTGGCGCGGAATCGACGTTGGAGGTCGCCGAGGGCCTGACGGTGATGGAAGCGATCCGCGACAACGGGTTCGACGAACTGCTGGCGCTGTGCGGCGGCTGCTGTTCCTGCGCGACGTGTCATATCCATGTCGATCCCGCCTTCGCCGACCGGCTGCCGGCGATGAGCGAAGACGAGAACGACCTGCTCGACAGCAGCGATCATCGCGCGGAAACCTCGCGCCTGTCGTGCCAGATCGCCTTCACCAGCGATCTTGACGGCCTCAGGGTCGCTATCGCCCCTGAAGATTGAACTTGATTGCGGCCGTGCCGGCGAACGCCTAGTTCGCCTCGCATGACATCCGGCCGCCTTGCACCCGACACCCTCGATCTGATCGGCAACACGCCGCTTGTCCTGCTGAAGGGGCCGAGCGAGGCGGCCGGCTGCGAAGTGTGGGGCAAGTGCGAGTTCGCCAATCCGGGCGCGAGCGTGAAGGATCGCGCGGCACTGGCGATCATCCGCGACGCCGAGGCGCGGGGCGAGCTGCAGGCTGGCGGCTGCGTGGTGGAGGGCACTGCCGGCAACACCGGCATCGGCCTTGCCCTGGTGGCGAACGCGCGCGGCTACCGCACCATCATTGTCATGCCCGACAACCAGAGCCGGGAAAAGATGGCCACCCTGCGTGCGCTCGGGGCCGAACTTGTGACGGTCCCGCCCACCAAGTTCGCCAATCCGGGCCACTTCGTCCACACTTCGCGCCGGCTTGCGGAGGAAACCGCCGGCGCGGTCTGGGCCAACCAGTTCGACAATATCGCCAACCGCCGCGCCCATATCGAAGGCACCGCTGCCGAACTGTGGGAGCAGCTGGGCGGACGGATCGACGGGTTCACCTGCGCTGCCGGCACCGGCGGCACCATCGCCGGGGTCGGCCTCGGCCTCAAGGAGCGCGACGAAAAGGTCACGATCGCGCTCACCGATCCGCACGGCGCGGCGCTGTTCAGCTACTATGCGACCGGCGAGCTGAAGTCGGAGGGGAGCTCGGTCGCCGAAGGGATCGGGCAGGGCCGGATCACCGCAAATCTGGAAGGCGCGCCGATCGACACCCAGTTCCGCGTTTCGGACGAGGAAGGGCTGGAATGGGTGGCCCGCCTGCTGCGCGAGGAGGGACTGTGCCTGGGGCTCAGCTCCGGCATCAATGTCGCTGGCGCAGTGGCGCTGGGTCGTCAACTGGGCAAGGGTGCGCGGGTCGCCACCATCCTGTGCGATACCGGCTTCCGCTACCTCTCGACCGTCTACAACCCGGAATGGCTGGCCGCCAAGGGCCTGCCGGTGTTCGACTGGCTCGGCGATGGCGCTGCGGCGCGCAATTGACTGGCGCCGGCGCACCGGCAGGCGTATGGGCGTCGACGTGATCCCAGGCGATGCCACTCCACCGGGCGACGAACTGCTTTCGGCAAGCCTGCCACCCGCGCGCGATGGCCGGCGGGCAGAGGCGGTGCACCGGCTGCAGGTGGGATTTGCCGGGATCGGTGCGATGGTCCTCCTGGTCGGGCTGGCGAGCGTGATCATGGAGCGCGCGCAGCACACCGAGGACACCGCTGTGCCGCAGGCGGCGGCGACCGTCGCGGCCGACCAAGCAGCGCCCAAGAACGACCCGCTGGCGGAAGCCGGCGTGGTGCCCGATATGCCGGCACAGGCCGAGCCGGAGGAGCGGCAGGAAGCGGCGATCGTGCCCGAGCAGGGCGATGGCGCGCCGGCACGCTGAGCGGTTTTGCGCGGCCGCCGTCCTGCTGCTCGCTGCCTGCGGCGGCACATCGCCGGAGCCTCCGCCGCCGATCACGATCGGGCTCGTCACCAGCCTGCCCGTCTACTGGCCCGAGCAGGCAAGCCTGTCGGAACTGGTCGAGCGAGAGCGGGTCGCCCCGTGGCCGCGGCAGGTGATCGAGCAGCATCATCGGCTGGTCCCGCTCGATACGCTCGCCCCGCGCGAGGGTCTCGCCGCGCTCGACCTGCTGATCCTGGCACAGCCTCGGCCGCTCTCTCCGCCGGAAAATGTCGCGCTCGATGACTGGGTCCGCGATGGCGGACAGGCGGTCATGTTCGCCGATCCGGCCCTGACTTTGGAAAGCCGGTTCCCGCTGGGCGATCCGCGCCGGCCGCAGGACGTTGCCCTGCTGTCGCCGATCCTTTCGCGCTGGGGGCTGGTGCTGCAGTTCGCCGGTGACCAGCCAGAAGGTGAGCGGCTGGTCGACGTCGCGGGGCTGGGACCGTTCCCGGTCAACCTGCCCGGCCGCTTCGCTCCGGCCCCGCAGGGCGCCGGCATGGCCGGGGACAGCTGCCGGATCGAGGCGGAGGGCCTGGTCGCCCGCTGCCGCATCGGGCGCGGCAGGGTGCTGGCCATCGCCGACGCCGCCTTGTTCGAGGAGCATGACGGCGGCCCCGGGCGGGTCCGTCAGCAAGCGCTCGAGGCGTTGATCGGCGGGTTCGCGCGGCGAACTGCGGGGATCGGACGGGACGAAAGGGGCAGGGCCGCGGCACCGGGCAGAACCGGCCAGACGGAGCGGCCGGAGCCCCCGGACGGGGAGGCGTTATCACCACCTGAATCCGGCTAATCCCGCCCTGTCCCCATTTTACCCCTTCCATCCCCGCCAAAGCAGGGTTAATACATCCTTCCATCAGGCAGGTTGTTTGCTGTTGCGCGCCGCAGCCGCGGTTCGCGCCACCCATGCATATGCACCGGGGGGCAGCGGGGAGGTCTTGCCTGTCGTGCAACCCTGTATCGAGGGAACGGGGCGAAGGTGTCAGGCGGAGAGTTCGAGGGATTCAGCGGCTACGGCTTCTCGTTGAAGGACGAGAAGGGCCGGTTCGCGATCCCGGTCGATTTCCGCGCCGACCTCAAGGAATCGAGCGGCGGCAAGACGATCTGCCTCGATGTTCACCCGGAATGGGAATGCGCCTCGGCCTTCGGTCTTTCGCGCCGGCGCGACTTCGACGCCATCATCGAGCAGGCCCGCCAGGATGCGGCCGAGGCGGGCAAGCCGTTCGACCGGCTGACCTGGAAGGCGCAGCTCAACGCCTTCGATAGGGTCGCCTTCGATGACAGCGGCCGGTTCATCATGCCGCCTGACCTGGTGGAAACATACGGTTTCGAGGACGCGATCTACTGGCATTCGGTCGGCGACCATATCGTCCTGTTCAGGCCGGAAACGCTCTACGAGAGCGGCCCCGCCTTCATGCGCGCGCGCTGCCGTCGGCTGGAGTCGGAAGCGCGCGCCAGGGCTGCGGCCAAGGGAGGCGCGAGATGACCGCCGCCCCGCACGTTCCCGTGCTGCTCGACGAGGTGGTCGCAGCGCTCGACCCCCGGCCCGGCGACGTGATCGTCGACGCGACCTTCGGGGCCGGAGGCTACAGCCGGGCGCTGCTCGAGCGCGGGGCCAGGGTCTACGCCTTCGACCGTGATCCCGATGCCATTGCCGAAGGTGCGGGCCTGGAGCGCGAATACAGCGGCCGGCTCAACCTCCTGCCGCACGAGTTCTCGCGCATGGCACAGGTCATGCTCGAACGCGGAATCGCGGCTGTCGACGGCGTCGTGCTCGACATCGGGGTGTCCTCGATGCAGCTCGACCGCGCCGAGCGCGGGTTCGCCTTCTCGGCCGAGGGGCCGCTCGACATGAGGATGAGCCGTAAGGGCGAGAGCGCGGCGGATTTCCTCAACCTCGCTGACGAGGCCGCGATCGCGGACGTGCTGTGGCGTTACGGCGAGGAGCGGCAGTCGCGCCGCATCGCGCGGGCGATCGTTGCCGCGCGCCCGCTGGAGACCACTGGCGACCTTGCCCGGGTGGTGCGCCAGGCGCTCGGCTACCGGCCCGGCGCGCCAAAGGATCCGGCCACCCGCAGCTTCCAGGCGATCCGCATCCACGTGAACGGCGAGCTCGATGAGCTGGTGCAGGGCCTTGCCGGAGCCGAGCGTCTGCTGCGCGCGGGCGGGCGGCTGGCGGTGGTGACGTTTCACAGCCTGGAGGACCGGATCGTGAAGCATTTCCTGCGTCAGGCCTCGTCACGGCCCGCGCGTTCGCGCCATCTGCCCGATGCCGCCGGCCCGGAGCCGGTCTTCTCGCACGTGTCGAAGGCGATTCGTCCGGCCGAGGCGGAACTGGCGCGCAACCCGCGCGCCCGCTCTGCCACCCTGCGCCACGCCGTCCGCACCGCGGTGCCCGCGCGGGAGGCGGCGTGATGTGGGTCGCGGGCAGCCGCCGCCGCGAGATCGGCTGGGCCGTGGTGCTGCTCGCCTGCGGCGCGCTGCTCGCCGGGCTGACCTTCAAGGTCAACTCGATCAAGAGCCAGGTCCTGCTCGCCGAGCGCCAGATCATTGCCCTGGAAACTGAAAAGCGCATCCTCGAGATCGAGTTCCAGGCGCGCTCCAACCAGCAGCAGCTGGCCGACTGGAACCGCGTCGAGTTCGGCTATGTCGCGCCTTCCGCCGGGCAGTATCTCGAAAGCGAACGCCAGCTGGCCGCTCTGGGCACCGCGCGCGGAGTGGGCGCGCCCGAGCCGATCCGGGTGGCGCGCGCGCCCGAGCCTGACGAGGAAGGCGGGATGCTCGCCATGGTCTCGCCGCTCACCGGCCGACCGGCGAGCGCGCAGGCCGAGGAGCCGGCACCTGCACCCGAACCGGCGCGCCAGCCCCACGCGCGTCCGCTGGCCGAGCGGCTCGCCCGCCCGGAGCCGGCCGGGCCAGGTCTGCAGGTGCTGCAGTGACCGCGCTGGCGCTCAACCGCTCGGTCACGGTCGGGCATAGCAGGTCCTCGATCCTGCGCCGCCAGACCCTGCTTACGGCGCAGCTGCGCGTCCTGCTGGTGGCTGGCGCCTTTGCCCTCGTCGCCCTCGTCGCTGTTGTGCGGCTGGGCTATTTCGGCCTCAGCGACCGGGCCACCCGGATCACGTCGCTGGAAGAGGCGCTGCTGCCGCCGCGCGGCGAGATCACCGATCGCAACGGCGTCCCGCTGGCGCGGGCGTTTCCGGCCTATGCCCTGTGGTACAACCCCAGCGCGCTGGGCGATCCGGGAAACCCGCTGGTCCGCTCGCCCGAACGGATCGCCGCCGATCTCAAGCAGATATTCCCTGACATCGACGCGGCTGAAGTGGCGCGCAAGCTCGCCTCCGGCCGTCCTGGCTACCTGCGCCGGCGGGTTCTGCCCGAGGAGGCCAACCGGGTGCAGGATCTGGGCGAGCTGGCGCTGGAACTGCCGCGCGAAACCGAGCGTCACTATCCCCAGGGCTCGCTTGCCGCGCACGTCCTGGGCTACGTCGACAGCGAGGGGAAGGGTCATGTCGGCATGGAACAGGTGCTGCAGGACCGGCTGACCGATCCGATGACCCGGGCCCAGCCCGTGGCGCTTTCGATCGACATGCGGGTGCAGGGCGCGCTCGAGGACGAACTGCGGCGCGGGATGCTGGCCACCAATGCTGCCGGTGCCGGCGGGATCGTGCTTGACGTCGACAGCGGCGAAATCCTCGCCCTTGCCTCCCTGCCCGATTTCGATCCCAACCGGATAGATGCCGACGGGGCGCAGAACATGTTCAGCCGGGTGTCGAGCGAAGTCTATGAACTGGGCTCTACCTTCAAGCCGATCGCCGTCGCCGCCGCCATCGACGCCGGCACCGTGCGCGACTTCGGGCGCCGCTATCAGGCCAGCCGCCCGCTGGAGATCGGCGGCTTCAGGATCAGCGACAGCCACCCGCTCGGCCCCTCGCTGAACGTCGCGGAGTCGCTGATGCATTCCTCCAACATCGTCACTGGCCAGATCGCCGACGAGCTTGGCCCGGAGCGTCTGCGCCGGACGATGATGGACCTCGGGATGCACCAGCGCCCCTATATCGAGGTGCCCGCACGCGGCACGCCGATCTGGCCGGGCGACAAGTGGCCGCGCCTTCGCAACATCACCGTCAGCTACGGCCACGGCATTTCGGTGACGCCGCTCCATCTCGCCAGCGCCTATGCCGCTCTGGTCAACGGCGGGGTGTGGCGTCCTTCGACGCTCCACAAGCTGGAGCCCGGCGAAGTGCCCGAAGGCCGCCGGGTGTTCAAGGCCTCCACCAGCTACCGGATGCGCCAGCTGCTCCGGCTGATCTCGACGCACGGCACCGGGCGCAGCGCCGATGCGCCGGGGTACCGCGTGGGCGGAAAGACCGGCAGCGCGGAAAAGGCGGTGCGAGGCGGCTACAGCAAGAGTCTGGTCGTCTCCACCTTCGCAGCCGCCTTCCCGATGGACCGGCCGCGCTATGTCATCGTGACCATGCTTGACGAACCCAAGGGCACCACCGCCAGTTCGTTCCAGCGCACCGCCGCCTGGAACGCGGCACCGATCGTCGGCAAGCTGGTCCCCCGCATCGGGCCGATGCTCGGCGTCATGCCCGACGACACCCGCGATGTGGACATCAGCGACCTGCGCCCGCTGATCCCGGGAGCCGATCAGTGAAGCTGGACCGCCTCCTCGAGGCCGCCGGCCGCCGCGAACGGAGCGAGGGCGAGGTGACCGGCTTCGCCATCGATCACCGCAAGGTGGCACCGGGCACGGTGTTCGGCGCCTTTGCCGGCAGCCGCTTCAACGGCGAGGACTACATCGCGGCAGCAGTGGAGGCGGGGGCTGTCGCCGTGGTGGCCCGGCCCGAGGCGCAGGTGAGCGGGGCTCTCCACGTGGCTGACGGCGAACCGCGCCGCACCTTCGCGCGTCTGGCGGCCCAGTATTTCCGCCCGGTCCCGCAGACGGTGGTGGCGGTGACCGGCACGAACGGCAAGACCTCCACCGTCGAGATGACCCGTCAGCTGTGGCGCATGGCGGGCGAGCGGGCCGCAAGCATTGGCACGCTGGGCGTGACCACGCCTGACGAGAGCGTCTCCACCGGGCTCACCACGCCCGACATCGTCACTTTCCTCGCCAACATGGCCGGTCTCGCGCGCGAGGGGGTGACCCATGTCGCCTACGAGGCGTCGAGCCACGGCCTCAGCCAGTTCCGGAACGAGGGACTGCCGGTCACGGCAGCGGCCTTCACCAACCTCAGCCGCGACCATCTCGATTACCATGGCACGATGGAAGCCTACTTCGCGGCCAAGATGCGCCTGTTCGACGAAGTCGTGTCGGACGGGGCAAGCGTGGTGGTCTGGGCCGGCGAGAGCGAGTGGACCGACCGGGCCATCGGGCACGCACGGGCGCGCGGCCTGCGCGTGCTCACGGTGGGCGAGCAGGGCGAGTTCATTCGCCTGCTCGCCCGTACCCCGACCCAGCTGGGCCAGGAACTGGTGGTGGAGCACGAGGGGCAGGAACGCCGGCTGCGCCTGCCCCTGATCGGCGAATACCAGGTGGCAAACGCGCTGGTCGCGGCCGGTCTGGTGCTGGCGACGGGCGGTTCGGCGGGCGCGACGTTCGACGGCCTGTCGCGGCTCCAGCCCGTCCGTGGACGCCTCGAACGCGCGGCTATCAGCGCTGCCGGAGCGCCGGTCTACGTCGACTATGCCCACACCCCCGATGCGCTGGAGGCTGCGATCGCGGCGCTGCGGCCGCACCTCGCGGGCCGGCTGATCACCGTCTTTGGCGCAGGCGGCGACCGCGACCCGGGCAAGCGCGGCCCGATGGGCGCTGCCGCCAGCGCGGGTTCGGACCTCGTGATCGTGACCGATGACAATCCGCGCGGCGAGGACCCGGTACTGATCCGTGCCGCCATCCTGGCCGGCGCAAGCAGCAACGCGCGCGAAGTCGCCGATCGGCGCGCCGCTATCTCTGCCGCCATCGCCGAGGCAGGGCGGGAGGATATCGTGCTGATCGCAGGCAAGGGCCACGAAACCGGCCAGGTTATCGGTTCAGGAGAGACTATGCGGATCATGCCGTTCGACGATGTCGAGGTGGCGCGCGAATGCGCCGCCGGGGAAGGCCGCGCGTGAGCCCGCACCGCGCCCTGCGGCAGTGGCCGCTGCGGCCGAGCGACCGGCTGGGCACTGCCTTGTGGACCTCGGCCGCCCTGGCCGAGGCGGTTGGCGGAACCGCCAGCCATGCTTTCGAGGTGTCCGGGATCGAGATGGATTCGCGCGACGTGCGCGCCGGCGACCTGTTCGTCGCGCTCAAGGGCGAGACGACCGACGGCCACCTGTTCATCGACAAGGCCATCGCGGCGGGCGCGCGCGCGCTGCTGGTCGACCGGCCGGTCGACCATCCCCACGTGCTGGTGCCCGACACCACTGCCGCCTTGCACGCGCTTGCCCATGCGGCGCGCGAGCGGGCCGAGGCGATCCGCATCGGAGTGACCGGTTCGGTCGGCAAGACCGGGGTCAAGGAAGCGATCTTCGCCGCGCTCGACCGGGGCAGCCGGGGGGCAGCCCATCGCTCGGTCCGCAGCTACAACAACCACGTCGGCGTGCCGCTCAGCCTCGCCCGGATGCCGGCGCGCAGCCGGTTCGGCGTGTTCGAGATGGGCATGAACCATGCCGGCGAGATCCGCACCCTGACGGCTCACGTGCGGCCGCACGTGGCGCTGATCACCACGATTGCCCCGGCGCATATCGAGAACCTCGGCAGCATGGAGGCGATCGCCGCAGCCAAGGCTGAAATCTTCGAGAGTCTGATGCCCAGCGGAACCGCGGTGCTCCCCGCCGACAGCGCTTGGTGCGGTCAACTGCGCGCGGCTGCCGAGCGCCATGCCGGGCGCATTGTTACTTTTGGTCGCGCGGCCGATGCCGATGTGCGCCTGCTCGATGCCATCCCTGCGGCCAACGGCGGCTCGCTGGTAACGGCGGACCTCGGCGACGCCCGCCTGTGCTTCTCGGTGGCGGAACCGGGCGAACACTGGGTGGTGAACGCGCTGGGTGTGATGGCGGCGGTCAAGGCGGCCGGCGGCGATCTCGGCGCGGCGGGGCTTGCTCTGGCGGAGATGGGCGGCCTGAAGGGACGCGGAGCGCGTCACCAGATCCGGGCGCCGGGCGGCAAGGCTCTGCTGATCGACGAGAGCTACAACGCCAATCCAGCCTCGATGCGCGCCACCCTGCGCCAGCTCGGGCAGACTCCGGCGACCCGGCGGATCGCTGTGCTGGGCAGCATGAAGGAGCTGGGCGATTTCGCCGAGGGGTTCCACGCCCAGCTGGCCGAACCGCTGGCCGAGGCGGGGGTCGACCACGCGGTGCTGGTCGGCGCGGAGATGCGCGCGCTGGCGCGGACGCTGGGGAAAGGCGCGGGCGGGGCGCTTGCCGGCGGGCTCACCTTCGCGCATTGCGATGGGCCTGCGGAGGCGATCGCGGCGCTGGAGGAGTTCGGTCTCGTCGGCGGTGACGCGATCCTGGTCAAGGGGTCCAATTCGGTCGGGCTCGGCAGGCTGGTGCACCACTTCACGGGCCGGGATGGCTGAATGCTCTACCTTATCGCCGAATGGTTGAACTTCGAGGGGGTGCTCAACCTCGTCCGCTACCAGACCTTCCGCGCCGGGGCGACGCTGATGACCGCGCTGGTGATCGGGCTGATCATCGGGCCGCGGTTCATCGACATGCTGCGGGTGCGTCAGGGCAAGGGTCAGCCGATCCGCACCGACGGACCGCAGACGCACCTGGCCAAGCGCGGCACCCCTACCATGGGCGGGCTGATGATCCTGGTCTCGCTGACGCTGGCCATGTCGCTGTGGATGGACCTGCGCAACCCGCTGGTCTGGGCCTGCCTGGCCGTTACCGCCGGTTTCGGCGTGATCGGCTTCATGGACGATTACGACAAGGTTTCGAAGGCCAGCCACCGGGGGGTGTCCGGCAAGGTCCGCCTCGCGCTCGAGTTCGCGGTTGCCGGCATCGCGGCCTGGATCATCGTCAGCGAGATCAACACCGTTCTCTACGTGCCCTTCCTGAACAACGTCGGTATCGATCTCGGCTGGTTCTATTACGTCTTCGCCGCCGTGGTCATCGTCGGCGCAGGCAACGCGGTCAACCTCACCGACGGGCTCGACGGCCTCGCCATCATGCCTGTGATCATCGCCGCCGGCACGTTCGCGGCGATCGCCTATCTGGTCGGCCGCGTGGACTACTCGGACTATCTCGGCATTCCGCACGTGCCCGGCGCGGGGGAACTGGCGATCCTGTGCGCCGCGGTGATGGGGGCAGGGCTGGCCTTCCTGTGGTTCAATGCGCCGCCGGCGGCCGTGTTCATGGGTGACACCGGCAGCCTGGCGCTTGGCGGCGCGCTGGGCGCGATTGCGGTCGCCAGCCATCACGAAATCGTGCTGGCGATCGTCGGCGGCCTGTTCGTGGTGGAAGCGCTGTCGGTCATCATCCAGGTGTTCTGGTTCAAGCGCACCGGCCGGCGGGTCTTCCGCATGGCCCCGATCCACCACCACTTCGAACAGCTCGGGTGGAGCGAGAGCAAGGTCGTGATCCGGTTCTGGATCATCGCCATCGTGCTCGCCCTGATCGGCCTGTCGACGCTGAAGCTGCGATGATCGTCAGCCCCGTCTGGTCCGGCAAGCGCTTCGCCGTCCTCGGCCTCGCCCGATCCGGGCTGGCTGCGGCCGAAAGCCTGCTGGCCAGCGGGGCGCAGGTCCTCGCGTGGGACCGGCAGGACGTGGCCCGGGCGAAGCTCGACGGGCGGACCACCCTGGCCGATCCGATGGAGGCGGACCTGACCGGCTACGCCGGCGTTGTCGTCTCGCCCGGCGTGCCGCTCAACACCCATCCGATCGCCGGGCGCGCCGCCCGGTTTGGGGTGCCGGTGATCGGCGACATCGAACTGTTCGCGCAGGCGCGCCCCAGCCTGCCACCGCACAAGGTCGTCGGCATCACCGGCACCAACGGCAAGAGCACCACGACAGCGCTTGTGGCTCACATCCTCGAACAGGCCGGGATCGAGGCGCGGATGGGCGGCAACATCGGCCTGCCGATCCTGGCGCAGGAGCCGCTTCCCGCTGGCGGGGTCTACGTGCTCGAGCTGTCGAGCTACCAGATCGACCTCACCCGAAGCCTCGACTGCGAGGTGGCGGTGCTGCTCAACGTGACGCCGGACCATCTTGACCGATACGAGGGGTTCGAGGCCTACGCCGCTGCCAAGGGCCGGCTGTTCGCCATGCAGACGCGCGGCAACGTGGCGATCGTCTCGCGCTCGACTGCGGCAGCGATGCGGCAGGCGGACGGGCTGGTGCAGAAGGTGGTCACGATCGATCCTGCCCGCCAGCAAGAGGACCAGAACCGCTGGCCTGCTCTGCAGGGCCCGCACAACCTGGAAAATGCCCTCGCCGCGCGGGCCATCTGCCGCGAACTCGATCTGTCCGACGGCGCGATCGAGGCGGGCCTGGCAAGCTATGCCAGCCTCCCGCACCGGATGGAGCGGATCGCCGAGCATGGCGGCGTCCTGTTCGTCAATGACAGCAAGGCGACCAACACCGACAGCGCCGCCCCCGCGCTCGCGGCCTTCCCCCCCGATCCGGCAATCAATGGCGGTGCGCCGCGGGTGCACTGGATCGTCGGGGGATTGCCGAAGGAGGACGGGCTGGGCGCCTGCGCGCAGCACCTTGCCAATGTCGCTGCGGCCTACACCATCGGCGAGGCCGGCCCCCGCTTCGCCGAACTGCTCGAGCCGCACGTACCGGTAGAGCGCAGCGAGCTGTTGTGCGAGGCGACCCGGCGCGCCGTCGCCGCTGCCCGGCCGGGCGAAGTCGTGCTGCTCTCTCCCGCCTGCGCCAGTTTCGACCAGTTCCGCGATTTCGAAACGCGCGGCGCGCATTTCCGCGACATCGTCGCCGCGCTCGCGGGGGAGGCGAGCGCATGAGCCTCACCCAGCGATACGACAGCCATGTTCCCGGCGGCACGACCGCCCGCAGGCAGCTGCGGCGTTCCCGGATGGATGAACTGCGCGTCTGGTGGCGCGAGATCGACCGGGTGCTGCTTCTGCTGGTGGCGCTGCTCATGCTGATCGGCACGGCGGCCGTGGCGACGGCATCGGTGGCGAGTGCGCGCCGCCTGTCGACCGCCGAGGTGACGCTGCCCGATCTCTATTTCTACTGGGCGCACCTGCGCTGGCAGATGGCGGGCATCGCGGTCATGCTGGCCGCCTCCACCCTTTCGCTCGACAACGCCCGCCGGATCGGCATCCTGCTCGCCGGGGCGATGTTCGCGCTGCTCGTTCTGGTGCCGGTGCTTGGTGCCGAGGTGAACGGGGCGCGGCGGTGGATCAACCTGGGGATGCGCTTCCAGCCGAGCGAGTTCCTGAAGCCCGGCTTCGCGATCGCGCTCGCCTGGGTGCTCACCTGGCGGCTGCGCGATCCCAATCTGCCGGTGATCGGAGTCATATCGGCGATCATGGTGGCGGTCGGCGGCCTGCTGATGCTCCAGCCGAACCTGGGGGACGCGGTCCTGTTTGCGGGGGTCTGGTTCGTGATGATCACGCTGGCCGGGGTCTCGCTGCCCTGGCTGGGCGGGCTGGTCGCCGGCGGAGTGGGGATGCTGGCGCTCGCCTATGTCTTCTACGACAATGCCCGCCACCGGATCGACGCCTTCTTCGGGGGCGGAACGGCCTACGATCAGGTCGATCTAGCCGAAAAGACCCTGCTTGCGGGCGGGTGGGGCGGGACCGGGATGTGGCTGGGAACGCGCAAGCTCAAGCTGCCCGAGGCGCACACCGACTACATCTTCTCGGTCATCGGAGAGGAGTTCGGTCTGCTGATGTGCGTCCTGGTGGTGGTGCTCTACCTGGCGCTGGTGGTCCGGGTGCTGGTGCGGCTGACGAACGAGGACAACCTGTTCATCGTCCTCGCCGCCACCGGGATCGCCACCCAGATCGGCGGGCAGGCCTTCATCAATATTCTCGTCAACCTCCAGCTGTTCCCGTCCAAGGGCATGACGCTTCCGCTGGTCTCCTATGGCGGGTCGTCCACGATCGCGATCTGCCTCACCATCGGCCTGCTGCTGGCCATCACCCGGCGCAACCCGTTCCTCTCGCGCGAGAGCCGGGGGCTGCGCGCGCTGCTTGCCGAAACGCTGCCGAAGCGCGAAGGAGCCGGGTCATGACCAAGGCAAACAGACATTACGTGCTCGCAGCGGGCGGCACCGGCGGGCACCTAATCCCGGCTTTCGCGCTGGCGACGGAGCTGGAGCGGCGCGGGCACCACGTGGCGCTGATCACCGACGAACGGGGTGCGCGGATACCGGGCAAGCCCGATTTCCTGCCCGTGCACGTTCTGCCCGCCGGGCGCTTCGGCAGGAACCCCCTGCACTGGCCCCGAGCGGTGGGCGCGGTGCTGGAAGGGCGGCGCATGGCGCTGCGGCTGTTCGAGAGCTTCGCGCCGAGCGCGGTGGTGGGGTTCGGCGGCTATCCGGCGTTCCCGGCTCTGCTGGCGGCCGGATCGGCGGGAGTTCCCAGCCTGATCCATGAGCAGAACGCGGTGCTGGGGCGCGTCAACCGCCTGCTCGCAGGGCGGGTCGACGCCATTGCCACTGCCTATCCCGATGTCGCCCGGCTCAAGCCGAAGCACGCGGGCAAGGTGCACCTGGTCGGCAACCCGGTGCGCCAGCAGGTCCTGTCGCTGCGTGAGGAGGAGTTTCCAGCCTTCACCGAGGACAGCCTGCTCAAGGTTCTGGTGACGGGCGGCAGCCAGGGGGCGAGCGTGCTGTCGGAAGTCGTGCCCGACGGGCTCGCCATGCTGCCGCCCGCCCTCAGGCAGCGGCTCCAGGTCGTCCAGCAGTGCCGCCCGGAGGATATCGACCGGGTGCGCGAGCGCTTTCGCAGCCACGACATTCCGGCCGACCTCGGCACCTATTTCGAAGACATGGCCGCCCGGCTGGCCGATGCCCACCTGTTCATCGGCCGCGCCGGTGCCTCGACCATTGCCGAGCTGACCGCAGTGGGCCGCCCGGCGATCCTGATCCCGCTGCCGATCGCGACCGACGACCACCAGGCCGCCAACACCCGCGAACTGGTCAAGGCGGGCGGGGCGCGGATGATCCGGCAGGCCAGTTTCACTGCCAAGGAACTGGCCAAGCAGATCCAGGTGCTGGCGCAGAAACCGCAGACGCTCGCCACCGCCGCCCACGCCGCATGGAACTGCGGCCGCCCGCGCGCGGTCGAGGACCTTGCCGATCTGGTCGAGAGCTTCGGCGGCGATGCGCTGATGGACGTGATCCGCGTCGGCGGCGAAGCGCGCCCGTCCGCTTCCGGCGAGGCCCTGGCGCGGGAGCAAGCGCAATGAAGGGTGTTTCCACCGACATTGGCACGATCCACTTCGTCGGCATCGGCGGGATCGGCATGTCCGGCATCGCCGAAGTGATGCACAACCTGGGCTACGCAGTGCAGGGGTCCGACCTTTCCGAGGGACCAAGCGTGCAGCGCCTGCGCGCGCACGGAATCACCGTGATGGTGGGCCATGCGGCGGAAAACGTCCACGGTGTCGCCGTTGTCGTCACTTCCACCGCAGTGCGCCGGACCAACCCCGAAGTCGCCGCCGCGCTGGAGAACCGCATCCCCGTGGTCCGCCGCGCGGAAATGCTGGCCGAACTGATGCACCTGAAAAGCACGGTCGCGGTCGCCGGCACCCATGGCAAGACGACGACCACGAGCATGATCGCCGCGCTGCTCGATGCGGGCGGGATCGACCCGACCGTGATCAACGGCGGGGTCATCGAGCAGTACGGTTCCAACGCGCGGCTGGGCGATTCCGACTGGATGGTGGTCGAGGCCGACGAGAGCGACGGCAGCTTCCTGCGACTGGACGGCACGATCGCCGTCGTCACCAACATCGATCCCGAGCACCTTGACCACTACGGCGATTTCGACGGCGTGAAACGCGCCTTCGTCGAGTTCATCCACAACGTCCCGTTCTACGGCGCGGCGATCCTGTGCATCGACCATCCCGAGGTCCAGGCGGTGATCGGGCAGGTGCGCGACCGCAAGGTCGTCACCTACGGCTTCTCGCTGCAGGCCGATATCTGCGGGGTCAACGTGGAGCCCCATGCCGGCGGAAACCGGTTCGACGTCGTGGTGCGCCAGCGGGGTCAGGAAGATCGCCGGATCGAAGGGGTCAACCTGCCGATGCCAGGGCGGCACAACGTGCAGAATGCGCTGGCCGCCATCGCGGTGGCAATCGAGATGGGCTGTCCGGATCATGTGATCCGCGATGGTTTCGCCGGCTTCGGCGGAGTCCGCCGTCGCTTCACCAAGGTGGGCGAGGTGGCCGGGGCGACGGTGATCGACGATTACGCGCACCACCCGGTCGAGATCCGCGCCGTGCTCTCGGCCGCGCGCGAGAGCGCCACCGGCAGGGTCATCGCCGTTGCCCAGCCGCACCGCTACACCCGCCTGCGGGACCTGATGGACGAGTTCCAGACCTGCTTCAACGATGCCGACAAGGTCTATGTCACCCCGGTCTACACTGCCGGCGAAGACCCGATCGAGGGCGTCGATGCCGAGGCGCTGGTCGCCGGGTTGAAGGCGCGAGGGCACCGTTCCGCCGCGACCATCGCCGACGCCGAGGCTCTCGCCGGTGTGCTGGCGGACGAGGTGGGCGAAGGCGATCTGGTGGTCTGCCTCGGCGCGGGCGACATCACCCGCTGGGCGGCCGGCCTGGCACCGGCGATCGCCGCGAGGAAGGCCGGATGATGGCCGAAACGCTCCCAAAGGTTCGCGGCAAGCTGACTTCGAACGCGCCGCTCGCCAGGCTGGTCTGGTTCAAGAGCGGCGGCGCGGCGGACTGGCTGTTCGAACCGGCCGATCTCGACGACCTGACCGGTTTTCTGCACGATCTCGATCCGGCGGTGCCGGTCATGGCACTGGGGCTCGGATCGAACCTGATCGTGCGCGATGGCGGCGTGCCTGGCGTGGTCGTGCGGCTGGGCAAGGCGTTTGCCTGGGTGGACACGGTTGGCGAAGGGTGGTTCGGGATCGAGGACGTGCTGAACTGCGGCGGCGGAGCAAGCGGCATTCTGGTTTCCTCGACCGCGCGCGACCATGGCATCGCGGGCCTCGAGTTCCTGCGGTCGATTCCCGGCACGGTCGGCGGGTTCGTGCGGATGAACGGCGGCGCCTATGGCGGCGAGGTCAAGGATATTCTGGTCGACTGCGACGTGGTGCTGCGCACCGGCGAACTGGTCACCCTTCCGGTCGCGGCGCTGGGTTACACCTATCGCCACAGCGAACTGCCCGAAGGAGCGATCGTGGTCGCCGCGCGCTTTCGCGGCCGCCCGGGCAATCCCGATGACATCCAGGCGGAAATGGACCGGATCGCCGCCAGCCGCGAGGCGAGCCAGCCGCTGCGCAGCAAGACCGGCGGCAGCACGTTCAAGAACCCCGATGGCAGGAAGGCCTGGCAACTGGTCGACGAAGCCGGCTGCCGCGGCCTCACGCTCGGAGGGGCGCAGGTGAGCGAGAAGCACACCAATTTCCTCATCAACACCGGCGAGGCGACCAGCACCGAGATCGAGGCGCTGGGCGAGGAAGTGCGCCGCCGGGTCAGGGAGACATCGGGCGTGAGCCTGGAATGGGAAATCCAGCGGGTGGGGCGGCCATGACCCTTCGAGACGCTCAGACTTCGTCTTCGCTCCTCAGGGCGAACGGTCAGTTTCACCACTCCGTTCGTCCGGAGGAGAGGCGAAGCCAGCGGCTGAGCCTTGTCTCGATGGATCGGAGCCTGGCATTATGAATGCCTTGCCGAACCTCCACATCGCGGTCCTGATGGGCGGCTGGGCCAACGAACGCCCGGTTTCGCTCATGTCGGGCGAGGGCGTCGCCAGGGCGCTGGAGGCGCGCGGGCACCGCGTCAGCCGGATCGACATGGATCGCCAGGTTGCCGCGCGGATTGCCGAGGCCGCGCCCGACGTGGTGTTCAACGCGCTCCACGGCGTTCCGGGCGAGGACGGCACGGTGCAGGGGATGCTCGACCTGATGGGCATTCCCTATACCCATTCGGGCCTCGCCACTTCGGTCATCGCGATCGACAAGGAACTGACCAAGCAGGCGCTGGTCCCGCACGGCGTTCCCATGCCGGGCGGCCGCATTGTCCGCAGCAGCGAACTGCACGAGCGTGACCCGCTGCCGCGCCCCTATGTCCTCAAACCCGTCAACGAAGGTTCGTCGGTGGGGGTGGCGATCGTCACGGCAGAGGGCAATTATGGCAACCCGATCTCGCGCGATGCGCGCGGTCCTTGGCAGGAGTTCGCCCAGCTGCTGGCGGAACCCTATATCCGGGGACGTGAACTGACCGTTGCGGTGATCGACGGCCCGGATGGTCCGCGCGCGCTCACGGTGACCGAGCTGGTGCCCAAGTCCGGCTTCTACGACTTCGACGCCAAGTACACCGACGGGATGACCGAACACGTCTGTCCGGCGCGGATCCCCGGCGAGATCGCCGCGCTGTGCATGGACTATGCCGTGCGCGCGCACCGCGTTCTGGGGTGCAAGGGGTGCAGCCGGACCGATTTCCGCTGGGACGACGAGCAGGGCGAGGACGGGCTGTTCGTGCTGGAAACCAACACCCAGCCGGGCATGACGCCGCTCAGCCTGGTGCCAGAGCAGGCCCGACATTGCGGGATGAGTTACGAGGATCTGGTCGAGGCGATCGTGGCAGAAGCGCTGCGGGTACACGCGAAAGATGGGGGCAGCCATGGCTAAGGTCACGCGCAAGGCACCGGCCGCGCGCCGGGTGGCGGCGGCGAACGGGCGGCGGCAGGCCGCCCGGCGGGCACAGGCGCGCACCGGATCGTTCGTCGGTTCGGTTCTGGCCGTGCTGCCGTTCACGCAGGAACAGCTCGAGCGGGCGTTCCTGGCGATCGTGCTCGGGCTCGCCGCGACTCTCGCCTGGGTCGTCGCCAGCATGGCCGGCGTTCCGGCGCTGGCGCAGCAGCAGCTCGGGCTGGTGGCGGCCGACGCCGGGTTCGAGGTGCGCCGGGTCCGTGTGACCGGCGTGGAGCGGATGAACGAGCTGAAGGTCTACGAGCGCGCGCTTGCCCAGCGCGACCGGCCCATGCCCTTCGTCGACCTTGAGGAAGTTCGCAAGGAATTGCTCGCGCTCTCCTGGGTCAAGGATGCGCGCGTTTCGCGTCAGCTGCCCGATACCCTGGTGATCGACGTGGTCGAACGGGTGCCGCACGCGGTGCTCCGCAAGCCCGACCGGCTGGTCCTGATCGATGGCGAGGGCCAGGAACTGGAGCCGGTGTCGAAAGCCAACGCCAGGGGTATGCTGCTGGTCGAAGGGCCGGGCGCCGCCCGGCAGGTTCCGGCGCTGGCGCAGCTGCTCGACAGCGCGCCTGCGCTGCGTCCGCAGGTGGCGAGCGCCGAGTGGATCGGCAACCGGCGCTGGAACCTGACTTTCCGGACCGGCCAGATCATCGCCCTGCCTGAAGGCGAGGGCAAGTCCGCCGGAGCGCTGGTCGCCTTTGCCCGGCTCGACGGGCAGAACCGGCTGATCGGCGGGCGAGTGGCGCGCTTCGATATGCGCGTGTCGGACCGCGTCATCATGCGGGTGCCCGGCCGCGCGGCGGAGCAGATGCGTTCCGGGGAGACGAACTGATGGCCTTGCCCCGTATCTCGAAAGTGTTCGCGGCGGTGAACGCCGGTTCCTTCCGCATTTCGGCGATGATCCTGGGCCGGTCCGAAACCGGCGAACTGGTGGTGCTCGGCACCGGCCACCGCGCCAGCCAGGGTTTCCGCCGCGGCTACGTCACCGACATGGCCGCTGCCACCTACGCCATCCGCGATGCCGTGGAACGCGCTGAAAAGGCGGCTGGAACAAGGGTTTCCAGCGTCTGGGTCGGCTGTTCGGGCGCGGGCCTCGCCAGCCAGGTCGCGCGGGTCGAGGTCGATATCGGCGGCCGGCGGATTGAGGATGATGACGTGGACCAGCTGCTCATGCTGGCGCGCGAGAGCATCCAGCCGGACGGGCGCATGGTGCTGCACGCCCAGCCGGCGCACTACACCCTCGACGGCGCGCACGGGGTGGCCAATCCCAAAGGCCTCCATGCCGAGCGGCTGGGGGTCGACATCCACGTCATGCTTGCCGACGGCGCTCCGGTGCGCAACCTGATCGAAACGGTCGAGAACGCGCACCTTTCGGTCGAGGCGGTGGTGGCGGCACCCATTGCCGGGGGCTTCGCCTGCCTCTCGCCCGAGGAACGCGATCTCGGCACCGCGCTGGTCGAAATCGGGGGCGAGGTGACCAACGTCTCGGTCTACGCCGGCGGAATGCTGCTCGGCCTCCATCCGATCGCGATGGGCTCGACCGACATCACCGACGCGATCGCGTCTGCCTTCGGCATCCGCCGGTTCCAGGCGGAGCGGCTGAAGTGCGTTTCCGGCTCGGCCATCGCCAGCCGCGCCGACCACCGGGAGATGATCGCGGTGCTGGCACCCGGCGAAACCGCCGGGGCTGCGGCGCGCGGCATGGATGAGGCCAGCCGCATCCCCCGGGCCGAACTCGTCTCCGTCGTGACCGAGGAACTGGCGCGGCTCACCGGCGAGATCGGCAAGGCGCTCAAATCCATGGGGTTCGCCGGTGCCCGCGGGGGGCAGGTCGTTCTCACCGGTGGCGGGGCCGAGCTTGCCGGAATGGCGGAGTTCGCGCAGACGGCGCTGGGCCGCCCGGTGCGCATCGGCCGCCCGCCGGCCCTGCGCGGCCTGCCCGAAGCGCACTCCACCCCCGGCTTTGCCGGACTGGCCGGCCTGTGCCTCTATGCCGCCGAGGATCCGGTCGACATTCGCTCCGTCGGATCGCGCTATCAGGATACCCGACGCTACGACCGTGCGGGCTTGCTGTCGAAGGTCATGCGCGCCATGAGGGAATACTTCTGATGGTCGGCGGGCCGGTTCGGTCAGTGGCTGTGGATAAGCTGTTGATACCTATGCCGGCCCGATTCCGAATCTGTCACACTGTAGCCAAACACCCGTTGTCCCAGTCTATCCCGCAGGGGGAAACACCATGAGCATCAGCATCGGCCCGGCCCATTCGGACGAACTGCGCCCGCGTATCACCGTCATCGGGGTGGGCGGTGCAGGCGGCAACGCCATCGCCAACATGATCGACGCCAACATCGAGGGTGTCGACTTCGTTGTCGCCAACACCGACTCACAGGCGCTCAACACCTCGCCGGCGGAGACCCGGATCCAGCTCGGACCGGAGATCACCGGCGGGCTTGGCGCAGGCGCGCGGCCCGAAGTGGGCAAGGCGGCGGCCGAGGAGACGGTGGAGGCGATCCAGAACGTCCTCCAGGGCGTCAACATGTGCTTCATCGCTGCCGGCATGGGCGGCGGCACCGGAACCGGCGCAGCGCCGGTGATCGCGGAAGTGGCGCGCGCGATGGGGGTGCTGACCGTCGGCGTGGTGACCAAGCCGTTCCTGTTCGAAGGCACCCGCCGGATGCGCGCGGCCGACGCAGGGATCGAGGAACTTCAGCGGCACGTCGACACCCTGATCGTCATCCCGAACCAGAACCTGTTCCTTGTCGCCAAGGCGGAAACGACGTTCAAGGAAGCGTTCCAGCTGGCTGACGAGGTGCTGCAGCAGGGCGTGCGGTCGATCACCGATCTCATGGTCATGCCGGGTCTCATCAACCTCGATTTCGCCGACGTGAAGTCGGTGATGGAGGAAATGGGCAAGGCGATGATGGGCACCGGCGAGGGCGAGGGGCCCAACCGCGCGCTCGAGGCGGCGGAGCGGGCCATCGCCAATCCGCTGCTCGACGGAGTCAGCATGGCCGGGGCCAAGGGCGTGATCATCTCGATCATCGGTGGCGACGACATGAAGCTGCTCGAGGTCGACGAGGCAGCCAACCACATCCGCGAACTGGTGGACGAGGACGCCAACATCATCTGGGGCTCGGCGTTCAATCCCGACCTCGACGGCCGCATCCGGGTTTCGGTGGTTGCCACCGGCATCGAGCCGGGCAGCGATGTCCGCGACAGCGAGGGCGAAATGCACGGCCTGCGGCTGGGTGGCAGCCGCCCGCCCAAGCGGCCTGTGCTTGAACTGCCGGAGCAGGACGGCTTCGACGAGGAAGCCGGTGCCGAGGACACGATGCCCGCCCAGCCAGCCAGTCGTCCGGAGGAGCCAATGTCGCTCGCCGGGTACGACGAGTTCGACGATGAATACGGCGAGGAAGAGGACGAGGATGTCGACGGGATCGTCGATCCGCTGGCCGGCCTGCGCCGCCCGGCGGACGAGGGGGTGACGGACGATCAGCGCGCCGACGAAGCCGACGGCTGGGGCGCCTCGTCCCCCCAGGGCTCCTTCGGCGCTCCGCACGACGGGCAGGGTGGGGACGGCCCCTACTCCGATCCCGCAGGCCCGGCCGCCGGAACGGGGGACGAAGGCAGCGCCGCGCATGGTTCGGCGCAGGCTCCGGCAGCACGGCAGGACGAGTTGCTGCTTGATGCCGACCGGCTGGCCGAGCAGGACGACCCGGTCCAGCCGCAGGCAGCAGGTCGCCGCCGGGGGCTGGTTGCCGGGTCCGACGGCAAGCCGGGTTCCGGCAGCACGCTGTTCGAGCGGATGGCCAATCTGTCCCGCGGCTCGTCAGCCGGAGCGGCGGACGAGGACAGCGACAAGGACGATGACGAGCGCGATGGCGGCTCGCTCTCGATCCCGCGTTTTCTCGGGCGGCAGAACAACCAGTAGCGGGCACCCGGGCCGCCGGATTTCCGGGGGTTCGTTCTGCACCGGTTCAGCCCTGAACGGGCACGCAATCGCCGATTTGTGAGCCCGTAACGGGTGCGTGGCGGTTGCGCCACGGCGGCAGAGGCGGCATTGCACGGGATGATGAACGGACGGCTATTCACGGTGTTTGCGCTGGGCGCGCTTCCGCTTGCCCCGGCGGCGGCGCAAGTCGAAGCGAGCGGATCGCGCCCGGTGGTCCAGCCGCTGCCGTCGCCGGCAGTGGGCGATCTCAACACCGCGCTGCGGCGGATCGCCCGCAATCCCCGCGACGTGGAAGGGCTGGTGGCTGCCGGTTTCGCTTCGCTCAAGCTCGATGATCTCGACGCGGCTGTCGGTTTCTTCGCCCGCGCCCAGGAGGTCGAGCCGGGCAACGCGCAAGTCAAGCTGGGCCTGGCCAACGCCTATCTCCGGTCGGACCGGCCGGTCGAAGCGCTTCAGCTCTACGCCGAGGCGGAGCGCGCCGGAGCCTCGAGCCAGGCGATGGCCGCCGACCGGGGGCTCGCCTTCGATCTGGTCGGCGACAATGCCGCTGCCCAGCAGGAATATGCCCGCGCGCTCAACGGGCCGGAGGCGGACGAGGTGCGGCGCAGGCTGGCTCTCAGCCAGGCGATCCAGGGCAACCGGGAGGGGTTCGAGCGGACGCTCTACCCCCTGCTCGAAAAGCAGGACTTCGCCGCCTACCGCGCGCGGGCCTTCGCGCTGGCGATTCTGGGCCAGGAGTCCGAGGCGGTCGCGATCACCGAGGCGGTCATGCCTGCCGAGCTGGCCGCGCGCCTCACCCCCTACCTCAACTTCATGCGCCGGCTGACCCCGGCGCAGCAGGCGGCGGCCGCCAATCTCGGCAACTTCCCCCGGGCGGCGCAGATCGGACGCGACGACCCGCGGATCGCCGCCTATCGCAGCGCGGCATCGGGATTGCGGACCGCCGACAGCGCCCTCGCGCCGAGCGGTCCGCCGCTGGGCGCTGCACCGCCCGCCGCCACCGGCACCGCGCTGGCGGCGGCTACACAGGGCGCACCCGCAGCGGCCGCGGCTCCGGCGCAAACGGCCCCGACGGTGCAAGCGCAGCAGATTGCCCAGCCGGCCGCGGAGGCCCGGCCCGTGTCCCCGCCACCGGCCCGGCTGGTAGTGGCCGAGCCGGCACCCTCCGCGTCTTCCGTGCAGAGCCCGCCGACGGCCGCGCCGGAGCCGGTGCCTTCTCCGGCCGCGCAGCCCGTCACCGCACTGGCGCCGTCCCGGATTACGCCCATGGTCCCGCCCGCCTCAGCGGCCAGCCAGCCGGGCTTCGATCTGGCGCGCGTTGACCGACCCGCAGCAAGCGAACCAGCCGGCACCGCGCCTGCGGCAGCGGCTCTCCCTGCCGCTTCTGCCCCCGTTTCGCTGCTTCCCCGGACAGAACCGGCATCGGAGCCAGTCCGGGTGGCGCAGGCCTTTGCCGACCTCGCTGCCTCGCCTGCGACTGTGGTTCCGCGCACGGCCGGTGCGGTCGACATCACGCGCATACGTCCCCCTCGGGAAGTGGAGAAGAAGCCCGAGCCCGAGGCGGCCAAGCCGCCTCCGCCTCCGCCGCCGGCGCACCCCAGCCGCCACTGGGTCCAGCTGGCAACCGGCCGCGACAAGGCTGCGCTGAAGTTCGACTGGCGCCGCTTCGCGTCCAAGGCACCCGAGGTGCTCGGCAAGCTGCAACCGCACGTCACTCCCTGGGGGCAGGCCAATCGCCTGCTTGCCGGTCCCTACGAGTCGGCGCGCGCTGCCAACACCGCGCTGGCGGCGCTCAAGAAGCAGGGGCTCGATGCGTTCACCTTCACCAGCGAGGTGGGGCAGGCGGTGGAGCGGCTGCGCTGAGGCCCCCCTGCACCCGCGTTCTTTTGCACAGGGTATGAACAGGCCATTGCGGTTGTCCCCAGCGGCGGCGGGGACGGCAATGGCGCGGGACCGCAAGGCCGCGTTAACCGTTGCCCCGATGACAAGCGCAAGGACCCTGCGGGCATGAATGTGGCAGACGAGATCGACCCCACCGGGCACGACGCCGCTCCGCTCGATATGCTCGCGGCGCTGTTCGATGCGCGCGGATGGCCGTGCGAGTCGGTCAGCGACGACGAGCTAACCGGCGAGATTCAGGGCAGCTGGGCCAAGTACCAGCTGCGCGGCATCTGGCGCGAGGAAGACCGGGTGCTGCAGCTGTTGTGCCTGCCCGATATCCGGGTTTCCGAAGCCAAGCGGGCGGCGGCCAACGAGCTGCTGGTGCTGGTCAACGAACAGCTCTGGCTTGGTCACTTCGACATCTGGTCGAACGGCGGCGTCCTGCTCTATCGGCACGGGGTGATGCTGGGCAGCGACGGCTTGCTCGGCGTCGATCAGGCGCAGGCGCTGGTCGAAACGGCGGTGGAGGAATGCGACCGGTTCTATCCCGCGTTCCAGTTCGTGCTGTGGGGAGACAAGCGCCCGCGCGAGGCGCTCGAGGCAGCGATGGTCGATGCGGCCGGGGAGGCTTGACTGTCTCCTTCGGGAGGAGGGGTGATGGCTGAGCGTCCGATCCTGCTGTTCGGATACGGGAACATGGCCGCTGCGATGCTGCACGGCTGGCTCGCAGCCGGTGTGCCGGCGGCGCGGTTCACCGTGTTCAATCCGCGCGCGAAGCCAGCTCCGCCTGGGGTTGAACTTGTCACGGAGTTGCCTTCCGGCCCGTTCGATCTGGTGATCCTGGCGGTCAAGCCGCAGATGCTGGACCAGATTGCGCCGCAGCTTGAGCCGCTGCTGGGGCCACAGACCATGCTTCTGTCGATCCTCGCCGGGGTGGAACTCGCCAGTCTGGAGCGCCGCTTCCCGCGTGCGGACGGTGTGGTGCGGATGATGCCGAACCTGGCGGTGGCGCTGCGCAAGTCGCCCAATGCGCTTGTCGCCCGCCGGCTGGCCGCGCCGCGCCGCGATCAGGCCACCGCGCTGGCAGCGGCTCTCGGCAGCGCCGAATGGATCGAGGACGAGCGCAGCTTCGAACTGGTCACTGCGCTTGCGGGCTCGGGTCCGGGCTTCGTGTTCCGCTTCATCGAGGCGCTGGCCGGCGGCGCGGCCGACCTGGGGCTTGAGCCGGCCCGGGCCTGCCGCCTGTCGCTTGCCATGGTCGAAGGTGCGGCGGCGCTTGCGGCTTCCTCTGAGCTTGGTCCGGCCGAGCTGGCACGGCGGGTGGCGAGCCCGGGCGGGATGACCCAGCGCGGCTACGACGTGCTCGACGAGGGCGAAGCGCTGCACAACCTGATCCGCGCTGCGCTTGCGGCTGCGCGTGACCGGGGCGAGGAACTGGCGCGCAGCACCCGCGAGGAGCGTTAACGCACGTCAACCTGCGCCGTCCGGTTTCGCTTGAAATCGCGCTACGGAAACCTGATATTGCGCCCGTGGCAGCCGCCTATTCCGGACCGCTGCCGTGAAGGAGTTTTGATCGAAATGGCTCAATGGAACGAACCCCGCCCCAATCAGACGGGATTCGGTGCGACGCCCGGCAGCCTCGGCGGCCTCGACGCGCGGACCACGTTTGACGAGGGCCTGCGGCGGCATATGCTGTCGATCTACAACTACATGACCTCCGGCGTGCTGCTGAGCGGCATCGTCGCCATGCTGGCCGCCAACTCCGGCTTCGCCGCCACGATGATGACCAGCCCGCTGCGGTGGCTGGTGATCCTTTCGCCGCTGGCGATCGTGTTCGCGATGAGCTTTGGCGCCAACAGGTTCAGCAAGGGTGCGCTCCAGGCGATGTTCTGGGCCTTCGCGACGCTGATGGGCCTGTCGCTCTCGACGATCTTCCTCGTCTACACGGGGGCGTCGATCGCGGCGACATTCTTCGCCACTGCGGCGGCGTTCGCCGGCCTCAGCCTGTTCGGTTACACCACCAAGAAGAACCTCAGCGGCTGGGGCAGCTTCCTCATCATGGGTGTGGTGGGCCTGCTGGTGGCGAGCGTGGTCAACATCTTCCTCCAGTCGCCGGCGCTGATGTTCGCGGTGAGCTTCCTCGGAGTGCTGATCTTCGCCGGGCTGACCGCCTATGACACCCAGCGGCTGAAGCAGGAATATGCCTACCTCAAGGGCACCGAGTTCGCCGGCAAGGCCGTGATCCTCGGCGCGCTCAGCCTCTATCTCGATTTCATCAACATGTTCCAGTTCCTGCTCGCCTTCCTTGGCAATCGCGAATAATCGCACGCAGGATTCGCTTCATCGTGCCCGGAGCGCTCCACGCGCTCCGGGCATTTTCTTTGTCCGGCCCCCGCGCTAGGGTGGTCGCTTCACGCTGGCGAAAGCCTGGCAGGCGCATGGACGCCGGATTTCAGGAGTAGGAACGGGATGGAGCGGAATAGCCGCACTGGGCTCAGGATCGTGGCTGTGGCTGCGGGCGTGGCGGCGCTTGCCGGGTGCAAGACGCCGCCGCCTCCGCCGCCCCCGCCGCCTCCGCCGCCCCCGGTTCAGGAGGTGATCCCGCCGCGTCCGATCCCGCCCAACGGCGCGGCCTACCTGATGGCGATCCCGCCGCTGGGGCTCGATGGGAGCCGCCTCACCGTCAATCGCGGGCTCTCTGCCGACGAGAAGGCCTGGAACTTCCGCGCCGCCTGGAACGTCGCCGCGCTCAACTGTCTCGAGCCGGAGCACGAGCCGATCCTCGAAGGTTATCGCGCCATGCTCAAGAACCATGCGCGCACCCTGTCCGCGATCAATGACCGGATCGATCGCAGCTACCGGCAGGCGCATGGCAGCGCCTCGGCTGCGCGGACCGCGCGCGACACCAAGATGACCATGGTCTACAACTTCTTCGCCCTGCCGCCGGCGCGCGGCGAGTTCTGCCAGGCAGCCACCAGTGTCGCCAATGCCGCGCTGGCCAGCCCGCAGAGCGATCTGCTGCAGTTCGCGACGGCCTACTTCCCGGTGTTTGAGCGCCCGTTCGACAATTTCTTCCTTGCCTACGAGGACTACGAGCGGCGGTCCGCGGAATGGGATGCGCGCTACGGGGAGCGCTACGGTGCCTCGCAGCCTGGGTATGTCGCGGTCCAGCAGGCCCGGCGCGGAGCGCTGATCGACGCCGGCGGCGGCGATCCGGCGCTCACCACGCTGCAGACGATCGATCGCGCGGCAAGCGCAATCGACCCCGCGACGGGCCTGGCTGTGCCGGTTCTCCCGGTCGATCCGCAGCAGGAGGCGGTGCCGGTCATCCAGCCGCTGCCGAACGACCGCGCACCGGGCAGCTGACCGGCGTTTTCACCCTTTGCAGCGCGCGGCAGTTTCGCTAAGGCGCGCGCTCTCACGCGCCGGAAGCGGCGCGGTGTCAGGACTGGAACGGGGCCGTAGCTCAGCTGGGAGAGCGCGTCGTTCGCAATGACGAGGTCAGGGGTTCGATCCCCCTCGGCTCCACCAGTAGCCTGATACTTGCTCCATCGCGGCCTGCGAACGTCAACTTCCCGCGCTTCCGGTGCTCACGGCCGCAATGGCCGCTGCGCGCCGGTTCTCGAACGCCGCCATTTTCCACCCACGCTGAGGTCGTTCTCTAGGCATCGGTTCTCCAGCCCCGTTCATCCTGAGGAGCCGCGCAGCGGCGTCTCGAAGGACACGCGGGACATAAGCCTCATAACCCGGTATCCAGCGTTCATGCATTTCCTTGACCAGGCGAAAATCTACCTCAAGTCCGGCGCGGGCGGGCCAGGCGCGGTCTCGTTTCGACGCGAGAAGTACATCGAGTACGGCGGGCCCGACGGCGGCAACGGCGGTAAGGGCGGCGACATCGTGTTCGAGGCGGTCGCGGGTCTCAACACGCTGATCGACTTCCGCTATGCCCAGCATTTCAAGGCCCAGCGCGGCGCGCACGGCATGGGCAAGGACCGCACCGGAGCCGGTGCGCCTGACCTCGTCATCCCGGTCCCGGTCGGCACGCAGGTGCTGTCGGAAGACAAGGAGGAGGTGCTTGCCGACTTCACCGAGGTGGGCCAGCGCATGGTGTTCCTCGAAGGCGGCATGGGTGGCCGGGGCAATGCCAGCTACAAGACGAGCACCAACCGCGCCCCGCGCCAGCACCAGCCGGGCGAGGCAGGGCAGGAAATGTGGGTCTGGCTGCGGCTGAAGCTGCTGGCCGACGTGGGCCTGCTGGGCCTGCCCAATGCAGGCAAGAGCACCTTCATCAATCAGGTTTCGAACGCCCGGGCCAAGGTCGGCGATTATGCGTTCACCACGCTGGTGCCCAAGCTGGGGGTGGTGCGCCACCGCGGGCGCGAGTTCGTGCTGGCGGACATTCCCGGCCTGATCGAGGGCGCGGCGGAAGGCGCGGGCATTGGCGACCGGTTCCTGGGCCATATCGAGCGGTGCCGGGTTCTGATTCACCTGATCGACATCGCCGGAACCGACCCGGTCGAGGCCATGCGGATCGTCGAGGGCGAACTGGAGGCCTATGGTGCCGGCCTCGCCGACAAGCCGCGGCTGGTGGCGCTGAACAAGCTGGACCTCGCTGACCGCGAGCTGGGCGAAGGATTTGCCGACGAACTGCTGGCGGCAGGTGCGGACAAAGTCTTCGCCATTTCGGGAGCAACCGGAGAGGGGATCGATGACCTGCTCGACGCCGTGCTCGCGTACCTGCCCGATCGTACCGCGACCGAGACCAAGGGGGCGGAACAGGAAGAGGTGGATGACGGCGGCGGCGACTGGTCGCCGATTTGAAGGTCTCCCCCCTTACCCTAGCCCGATGGCGGAGGATTGTTGCCTCGGGCAGGGCTTTTCCACCCTAGCCCTTGGCCGCGGCAGGCGATAAGCGCCGCGCCATGCCCTTGTCCGCGCTGCCCCAACTAGCCAATGCGGCACTCTGCCCGCGCCTTGTGCTCAAGGTGGGATCTTCCCTGCTGGTCGACGGTGCGGGTGCCGCGCGCGCTGCCTGGCTCGCGTCGCTGGGGCAGGACATCGCCGCGCTGCGCCGGGGCGGGACGGAAGTGATCGTGGTCAGTTCCGGCGCGATCGCGCTCGGCGCTGCACGGCTGGACCTGCCGCAGCGCGGGCGGCGCAGCCTGGCCGATGCACAGGCGGCGGCCGCGGTGGGGCAGATCGCGCTGGCGGGCCTGTGGAGCGAGTGTCTTGGCGGGCATGGCATACCGGCGGCGCAGCTGCTGCTGACGCTCGCCGACCTGGAGGACCGGCGACGCTACCTCAACGTCTCGGCCACGCTCGCCCGCCTGCTGGAGGCAGGCGCGGTGCCGGTGATCAACGAGAATGACAGCGTTGCGACCGAGGAAATCCGTTTCGGCGACAACGACCGGCTCGCCGCGCGGGTGGCGCAGGCGGCCCGGGCGGACGCCGTCGTGCTGCTGTCCGATGTTGACGGCCTGTTCAACCGCGACCCGCGCGAGAAAGGCGCTTCGCTGGTGCCGGTAGTGGACGGCATCACGTCCGAAGTTCTGGCCATGGCGAGCAGCGCCTCGTCATCCGGGCTCGGCACGGGCGGTATGGCCTCGAAGCTGCAGGCGGCGCAGATCGCCGAACGCGCGGGCATCGCGCTGGCGATCATCAACGGCAAGCACGACGAACCGTTCTCTGCCGCACTGACGACGGGGCTCGGCACCCTGTTCCTGCCCCAGCGCAGCGACGGCGCGCGCAAGGCCTGGCTCGGCGGGCGCATGGCGGCGGCCGGGACCGTCCGTGTCGACAACGGCTGCGCCGAAGCGCTGGCGCGGGGGGCAAGCCTGCTGGCCGCCGGAGTGGTCGGAGTGTCGGGCAGCTTCCGGCGCGGCGATCTGGTCAGGATCTGCGACATGAAGGGCAGGGCGCTTGCACAGGGCCTGAGCGAATACGATGCGCCGGAATGCATGGCCATCGCCGGGAAGCGCGAGGACCAGCAGGCCGACGTGCTTGGCTATGCCCCGCGCAGCTGCGTTGTCCACCGCGACCATATGGTGCTGCTGTGACGCCTGCGGCAACCCTTGCGCTCACGGGCGGGACGGGGTTCGTCGGGCAGGCGGTGCTCGACGTGTTGTCGCGGCGCGCAATGCCTGTCCGCGCGCTGGCCCGCAGCGTTCGGCAGGACCCGCGCGGCGCAGTGGAATGGATTGCTGGAAGCCTGTCCGACTCCGGGGCGCTGGCAAAGCTGGTCGCAGGGGCGGAGGTGGTGATCCACATCGCCGGGCTGACCACGTCGCACGATCCGTCCGAGCTGGACAGGGCCAATGCTGCGGGAACGCTGGCGCTGGTCGAGGCGGCGCGGGCCGCCGGCGTGCCCCGGTTCGTGTTCGTCTCCTCGCTCGCCGCGCGCGAGCCGGAGCTCTCGGCCTACGGCGCATCCAAGGCCAGGGCGGAAACGATCGTCGCCGCGAGCGGCCTCGACTGGACCACCGTGCGCCCCCCCGGCGTCTACGGTCCGCGCGACCGGGACTTCCTCGAGCTGTTCAAGGCGGCGCGCCTGGGCGTGGTGCCGATGCCGCCGCCCGGGCGCAGCTCGCTGATCCATGTCCATGACCTCGCCGAACTGCTGGTGGCGCTGATCCCCGGCGGCGAGGGCGTGACCGGCAGGACATTCGAGCCGGACGACGGCCGCTTGGGCGGGTGGAGCCACCGCGAGCTCGCCCGTACCATCGGCTGGGCGGTCGGCAGCCGACCATGGGTGCCGCATCTCTCGGCCGGAATGCTCGGCCGGCTTTCGCGGCTCGACCGCAGGTTCCGGCGCGACAAGGCCAGGCTTACCGCTGACCGGGTGGGCTATATGTGCCATCCCGACTGGGTGTGCGATCCCGCCCGCGCCGTGCCCGCCAACCTGTGGACCCCGCGCGTGCCGACCCGCGCCGGGCTCAAGGGCACGGCGCGCTGGTACCGCGAGCAAGGCTGGCTGTAGCTCCTCCCCGCAACGGGGCGGGGCAAAGCATCAGAACGCCGGATCGTAGCCGGGCGGAAGCTCGCCTGCGCCACCGTCGGTGTGGATGCCGCACTCCGTCTTGTCCCAGCCCTTCCACCGGCCCGATCGCGGGTCCTCGCCGGGTGCGACCTTGCTGGTGCAGGGGGAGCAGCCGATCGAGGGGTAGCCTTGCGCCACCAGCGGATGCGGCGGCAGGTCATGCTCGTCGATGTAGGCGGCGAGGTTGTCCGCGGTCCAGTCGATCAGCGGGTTGATCTTGAGCCGGCCGATCGCGTCGGTGGTGTCGATCTCGAAGCGGGGCAGGTTGGCGCGGCTCGAGGCCTGGAACGCCTTGCGCCCGGTGATCGTGGCATCATAGCCCGTAAGCGCCCGCGCCAGCGGCTTCACCTTGCGGATTTCGCAGCAGCCATCGGGGTCATAGGACCAGCGCAGGCCCGTCTCGTCGCGCGACTCCAGTTCGCCGAGGCAGGGATGGAGATTGACGAGATTCTTCAGGCCCAGCCTGTCGACCAGCAGATCGCGATAGGAAAGCGTCTCGGGAAAATGCTTGCCCGTCTCGAGGAACAGCACCGGCACGCCGGGGTCGACCTGCGCCACCAGATGCAGCAGCACCGCGCTTTCCGCGCCAAAGCTGGAGACCAGCGCGATCTCGCCCGCAAGGTTGTCACGCACGACCGACTCGAGCATTTCCTGCGTGCTGCTGCCGCGAAACATGCGGTTCAGGCGAATGGCATCCTGCTCGCTGAAGCGGGGGCCGGTGTCGATCCGGTCGCGCAGGCGAACGGGGTCGGCATCAGCCATGGCGCAGGGTCCAAACCGGCACCCGCCCATCGCCGGTCGGCTGATAGACTTGCGGCCAGCGATCGAACGCTGCCCGAACATCCTCCGGATCGAGCGGCTGGTCGGGAGCGAAGGCATCGAACCCGCAGCGGCGCAGATAGCCGATCTGGTCAACCAGCACATCGCCCACCGCGCGCAGTTCTCCGCTGTAGCCCGCCTCGCGCAGGATGCGGGCGGATGAATAGCCCCGGCCGTCGCCGAACACCGGGAAGCTCACTTCCACCAGCGCGATCCGGTCTAGGTGGGGCAGCAGCGCGCGCGCGTCGTCGCCAGGCTCGATCCGCACCGCGGCAGCGTTCGACTGATCGAGGAAGGCATCGACCGTTACCGCTGCATGGTCGACCGGCTCATCGGTGCGGAAACGCAGCTGCACCTCGTCGGGGCTGGTGCCGAGCAGGTCAGCCATAAAGCGCCTCCTTGAACGGCTCCATGCCGATGCGGCGGTAGGTGTCGAGGAAGCGTTCGCCCTCGGCGCGTTCGCGCAGGTAGACGTCAGTCACGGTCTCGACCGCGCCGACAATGCCCTCCTCGTCGAAGCCGGGCCCGGTGATCTTGCCGAGCGAGGTATCCGCCGCCTCGCTGCCGCCGAGGAGGAGCTGGTAGTTCTCGACCCCCTTCTTGTCGACGCCAAGAATGCCGATGTGGCCCGCGTGGTGATGGCCGCAGGCATTGATGCACCCGGAGATCTTGAGCTTGAGCTCGCCCAGCGCCGCTGTCTTGCCGCTGGCGGCGAAGCGGGCGGAGATCTTCTGCGCCACGGGAATCGAGCGGGCATTGGCGAGGCTGCAGTAGTCAAGGCCGGGGCAGGCAATGATGTCCTCGATCGTGTCGAGATTGGCCGCCCCCAGCCCGGCCTCCTCCAGCCGGGTCCACAGCGCGTGGAGATCGGCCTTGCGGACGTGAGGGAGGACAATGTTCTGGGTGTGCGTGACGCGGCATTCGTCGAACGAATGATCGCGCGCGAGGTCGGCCATCAGGTGCATCTGGGCCGCGGTCGCGTCGCCCGGGATGCCCCCGGCCGGCTTGAGGCTGATCACCGCGGAGACATAGCCCGGCACCTTGTGCGCCACCGTGTTGCGGTCGACCCAGAGCGCGAAATCGGGATCGGAGCGGTCGATCCAGTCCGGCAGGCCGGCTTCGAACGGCGGTTCGGCGAAGTGGGTCCTGATCCGCTCCAGCTCGGCGGCCGGCGGCTCGATCCCCTGCGACAGCAAGTGCGCGAACTCTTCCTCGACCTGGCGGGTGTATTCGGCCTTGCCCAGTTCATGAACCAGGATCTTGATCCGCGCCTTGAACTTGTTGTCGCGCCGGCCGTGGCGGTTGTAGACCCTCAGGCACGCCTCGGCATAAGTGATCAGCTGATCGAGCGGGACGAAGTCGCGGATGCAGGGGGCGACCATCGGGGTGCGCCCCATGCCGCCGCCGACGTAGAACGCCGCTCCCAGCTCGCCTGCATCGTTGCGCACGATTTCTATCCCGATGTCGTGCAGCCGCATCGCGGCGCGGTCGGTGGGGGAGGCGATCACCGCGATCTTGAACTTGCGCGGCAGGAAGCTGAACTCCGGGTGGAAGCTCGACCACTGGCGCAGCAGCTCGGCATAGGGGCGCGGATCGACCAGCTCGTCCGCCGCGGCACCGGCAAAGTGGTCGGAACTGATGTTGCGGATGCAGTTGCCGCTGGTCTGGATGGCGTGCATCTGCACCTTGGCGAGATCGGCGAGGATGTCGGGCGCGTCTTCCAGCCTGATCCAGTTGTACTGGATGTTCTGACGGGTGGTGAAGTGGCCGTAGCCCCGGTCATACCTGTCGGCGATGTCGGCGAGCGCGTGCATCTGCGCGCTGCTGAGCGTGCCGTAGGGCACGGCGACGCGCAGCATGTAGGCGTGCAGTTGCAGATAGAGCCCGTTCATCAGCCGCAGCGGCTTGAACTGGTCCTCCGACAGCCTGCCCTCGAGACGGCGGCGGGTCTGGTCGCGGAACTCCGCCACCCGGGCATCGACCATCGCCTGATCGTAGTGGTCATACCTGTACATCAGTTACCTCTCGACCCTTCGGGACGGGCTCAACCATTTGGCTTCGCCCTTCTCAGGGCGACCGGAATTGAGACGCGGCCCCGATTGTCCCGAGGTGCCGAAGGCTTTGCCCGAGGCGTCTCGAAGCGGGAGCGGGACGGGAGCCATCATATCACCCAGTCCAGCGCCTCGGGTTCGGCCGGCTTCAGCGTCAGGTCAGGGCGCACGGTGGGGCCGAGCGCGCGGACGCGGTCCTTGATATGGGCCGGGCGCACACCGCGCTCGTCGCGGACCGCGTCGATGGCGTAGCAGGCGTTGACGCGGCGGGCGGCTTCCTCGCGGCGGGCGATCTCGTCGGCGCGCTCGCCGACGTCGACCGCGTCGTCGACATGAAGCGACCAGTCGTGACCGTTCCACCAGGTGACCGCGCCGGTCCTGAGGTCGTTTCCAGTGAGGATTTTCATGGCAGCGCTTCTTCGGCAATGCGGGCGAGCGTCGTGGTGTCGCGGGCGGTCACTTCGCCGATCACAATGAGTGCAGGGCTCCTGACCCGTTCGTCTTCGACCAGCTCGGGCAGCCCCGCCAGCAGCCCGCGCAGCACCCGCATCTGCGGCCGGGCGGCGTTCTCGATCACGGCCACCGGCATCTGCGGCGCAAGACCGTCAGCGATCAGCTTCTCGGCAATCTGCGGGGCGGTGGACACGCCCATGTAGATCACCAGTGTGCGCCCCTTGCCGGCGAGGCCCGACCAGTCCTGATCGCTGAGGCCCTTGCACTGGCCCGCGACGAAGCTGACGACGCTGGCTGCGTCGCGATGGGTCAACGCGATCTGGGCCGCGGCAGCGGCTCCGCCCGCCGCGCTGATGCCGGGGACGATCTCCACCGGAACGCCGGCAGCCCGGCAGGCCTCGGCCTCTTCCCCGCCGCGCCCGAAGATCAGCGGATCGCCGCCCTTCAGCCGCACCACATCGTTGCCGCGCCGGGCCTCGCGCACCAGCAGCGCGTTGATCTCGTCCTGCGGCATGGTGTGCCGGGCGCGCTGCTTGGCGACCGATACCAGCCGCGCATCGCGGCGGGCCAGCGCCAGGATGGCGGGATCGACCAGCCCGTCGTGCACGATCAAGCCTGCCGTGCCGATGAGCCGGGCGGCGCGAAGGGTCAGCAGGTCCGGATCGCCTGGACCTGCGCCGACAAGATAGACGGTGCCACTGTTTCGCATCCCGTCCACTTGCAGCCGCGCACCCGCGCCCGCCAGCGAGAATGGATGTCAGTCGGGGAAGGGCAGATTTTGAAAGGCAAGCTGCCCGGGGTGGTAGTTCAGCTTCGCTCGCCGGAGTCGCGCTGCCCATCGAGCCGCTGGGCTATGGCGGCAATCAGCTGTTCGAACTGGGCATTGTTGCGCAGGTTGATGTCGCGCTGGGGGAAGGGGATTTCAATGTCGTGTTCCTGGAACAGGTCCCACAGCGCCTTCAGCACCTCGGATCGGATATTGCCGATCCCCCTTTCAGGATCGGTTATCCAGCAATGGATGATGAAGTCGACCGAGCTTGCCCCGTACTGGTCGAGCCATACCACCGGCGGCGGCGAGACAAGGACGCGCTTGGCCTTCTTCGCCGCCTCCAGCATCAGCTTCTCGGCAAGCTTTATGTCGCAGTTGTAGCTGACCCCCACGGGGATCTGCATCCGGACGTTCCTGCTGGAATAGGACCAGTTCTCAACCTGATTGATCATCAGGTTTTCGTTAGGAATCAGGTATTCCTTCTGGTCGCGGGTGGTGATCGAAACGGCGCGGATGCCGATCCGGCGGATTTCGCCGAAGGTGGAGTTGCCCGCCTGGTCGGCCACCGCGATCACGTCGCCCGGCTTGATCGATTTGTCGAGCAGCAGGATGATGCCCGCGATCAGGTTGCCGAAGGTCTTCTGCAGGCCGAAGCCGATCGCGAGGCCGAACGCGCCGGAGAACACCGCCAGTGCGGTCAGATCAATGCCGAGAAGGTCGATCCCGATCAGGATCGCCAGCGCCCACACGCCAAGCGTGATCAGCTTTTCCGCCAGCACCCGCTGCGATGGTTCCAGCCGGGTGATCCGGCGCAGACCGGCATGGGCAAGCTTGCTGAAGAACCAGGCCGCAGCGATGACGCCGACCACGACCAGCACGACAACCAGGGCATCCCACAGCGACACCCGCATGTCGCCGACCTTCAGAGCCCAGGCGTCGAGCGTCTCGACCACGCCGCCGACCGTTTCGCTGCGGCCGGCGACAGCCTCGCGGATACCATCCGCCGCCTGCGACACGGTCTCGCCTTCGCTCTCGGGCGGGGCGGCCGCTTGGTCTGCGGAGGCGGTGGCCGGGGCCGGCTCAGGGGGCGGTGTCGGCGCAGGGGCGGCAGGGGTCATTCTTGCTCCATGGCGACGAAGGCCTGTTCGAGGTCGGCGATGAGGTCGGCCGAGTCTTCCAATCCGATCGACAGGCGCACCCCGAGCCGGTCGGCAGGATCGTAACGCGCTGGCGGCCAAGCGGTTTCGCTGCGGATCGGAGCGGGGTCGAACGGGACAACCAGGCTCTCGAACCCGCCCCAGCTGTAGCCGATGCCGAACAGCCGGAGCGCCTCGACAAATCGCGTCCGCGCCGCTTCGTCGGCCCCCTTGAGAACGAAGCTCAACAGACCGCAGCCGCCGGTGAAGTCGCGCTGCCACAGCGCGTGCCCCGGTGAGCCGGGCAGCATCGGGCACAGCACGTGCGCCACTTCCGGCCGGTCCTGCAACCAGCCGGCGATGGCGAGCGCGCTCTGCGTGCTGCGTTCCAGCCGCACGCCCATGGTGCGCAGGCCGCGTGCAGCCAAGGCCGCGTCGTCGGGCGAGACGACATGGCCCAGCGCCTGAGCGGTCTGGCGCAGCCGCGCGTACCAGCGCTGTCCGGCGCTGGCAGAACCCATCATCAGGTCGGAATGACCGCCGACGTGCTTGGTCAGGCTCATCACGGCGATGTCGCAGCCCCGCGTCAGCGCGGGAAAGCCGAGCGGGCTGGCCCAGGTGTTGTCGAGCAGGCTGACCGCGCCCCGTTCGCGGGCTATGGCAGCGAGCGCGGGCACGTCGCAGACCTCCATGGTCAGGCTGCCCGGGCTTTCGAGCAGGACGGCGCGGGTGCGTTCGCAGAACCTGCCGGCGAAGGCATCCGGGTCCAGCGGGTCGAAGAAGCGGCTCTCGATCCCCATTCGCGCCAGCAGCCCGGTGGCGATCGAGCGGCTGGGTTCATAGGCGTTGTCGGTGACCAGCAGCACGTCACCCGGCTTCAGCACCGCCAGCAGGGCACCGGCGATCGCCGCCACTCCGCTAGGATAGAGAACGGTTCCCGCAGCACCCGGCTCCAGTTCGGTCAGCGCCTCTGCAAGAGCCCACTGAGTCGGCGCGCCGCGACGGCCGTAGAAGAAACGCCCATCCTCGTTGTGCCTGCCCCCGGCTTCCTTTGCGGCCAAGTCCGGATAGAGGTGGGTGCTGGCCCGCCACACCGGCGGGTTGACGACCGGGCCGGTCCACTCCGTGCGGCGGCCCGCCGTCACCAGCCTGGTCTGGGGTCCATTGTCTTCGCTACCCCGGGCCATGTCAGCGCGCCGCCCCGGTTTCCTTGGGCGTCGCGGGGTCGGCCCCCCACTCGCTCCAGCTGCCATCATAGAGCGCGGCGTCGTGCTTGCCCGCCAGCGCTGCGGCGAACAGCACGACCGAGGCGGTGATACCGCTGCCGCAACTCGCCACCAGCGGACGGTCGAGGTCTAGCCCGGCATCTGCGAAGCGGGCGCGCAAGGTGTCGGGCGGCAGGAAGGTGCCATCCTCGGCCAGCAGCGCGCGGAAGAACAGGTGCCGCGCGCCGGGAATATGTCCGCCGGGCAGCCCGTGGACGGCGTCCCCCGTCTCTCCGGTGAAGCGCCCGGCGTCGCGCGCATCGACCACCTGTTCGGCGCGGGTGGCGCAGTTGGCCAGAATGTCCGCCTTGCTGCGGACCCGGCTTCGATCATCGCCGGCAAGGGTAATGTCGCCGGCCCCCGGCTCGGCCGCGCCGGTGGCCGTGGGCCGCCCTTCGGCGCGCCACTTTTCCATCCCGCCGTCGAGCACGCTGACCCGGGCGATCCCGAACAGGCGGGTCATGAACCACGCCCGGGCCGCGCTGCGCAGCGCGCTGTCATCATAGAGCACGATGTGATCGCCGTTGTTGACGCCGCAGGCGCGCAGACGGGCTTCGAACTGGTCTGCACGAGGCAGGGCAGCGGGAACGGGCGATGTCTTGTCCACCAGCGAACCGAGGTCGAGGAAACGCGCGCCCGGGATATGCGCGGCGCGGAAATCCGCAGCCGCATCGCGCCCGGCCGACGGCAGATGAGCGGAAGCGTCGAGCACCACCAGCCCGGGCTGGTGGAGGCGAGCGGCGAGCCATTCGGTCGAGACGAGCAGATCCATCACGCAGGGGTAGCGCCCCCAAGGGCCGCGTGTCGACCCCGTCAATCGAGCGCGGCAACCCCGATCAGGCGGTAGGTCTGCGGCATCTCGTCGAGCCGGAAGGGCTGGAGCCTCTTCGCCTGGGGACCGGGCAGCGTGCCGACCAGGAACGTGCGGGCGACCGGGGCCTGTCCGCGGGCGCGCACCCGGACCCGCATCAGAGGCACGTAAAGCTCCGCCTGCCCCTGGCGAAGTGTGCGGATCGCGGCGGTCGGCAGACGGACATCCTGCGCCAGCTCGCACGTCTCGCCCGGGGCGATACAGGCGATCCTGCCAACCTCGGGCAGAGCCCTGTCCGGAGCTGCAAGCTGGTCGCCGGCCGGAACGCTGGCGTGGGCGGTGGTGAGGTCAAGCTCGACAGCGACGTCCTCCAGCGGGGCCTCTCCCTGGTTCCTGAGCGAGACCTTGCACGAGAACGTCGCCGCCATCAGGCTGCGGGTCAGGTGCCGGGGGGCGGCTTCGATCCGCACCAGCGCCTCGCCGTGGCCGAACGCGGGCCGGGGCAGCGGCCGGGCGGCGGCCGAACCGGCCGGGGCAGGGCGGGCGGGCGGGGACGGTTCGACCCGAATGCTACCCTGCGCCCCCGTAGCCGGCTCGGCGACCAGTGGCGCGATCTGCGGCGCTGCGGCCTGTGCCGCCGTGCGCCGGCGCTGCCACAGTCCGCCTGCGCCTGCCGCCAGCGCAAGAGCAAGCGCAGCGGCAAGCCAGCCCCAGGGCAAGGCAACCCGAGGTGCCGAAGAAGCGGCTTGTGCAGGTGCGGCGGGCGGGGGGGCGAGCGGTGCAGGCGCGGCCTCGGCGGGAGGAACGGCCGGGGCAGAGCTCGCGCCCGGCTGGCTGGCTGCTGCGGAGGCGTCATCCGCCTGCGCCGGCCGGGGCCGGGGCAGCGCTCGCTCAGCTGGCGGAGCCGGTGTGGCGCTGCGTGCCGGCGCGGGTGTCGCCTCTGCCGGCGGCTGACCGGTGGGGGTCGGCTCGGCCGGAGCCGGGCGCGGCGCTTCGCTCGCCAGCGGGCGGGGGCGGGTTGCGACCGGCGCGTCGGGATCGACCGGGCCCTGGACCGGGGGATCGGCCGTCGGAGTCGCTGTCGGGCCTGGCGGAAGCTCGAAATCGCGCACAGCCGGCGGTGCGGCGGCTGCCGTCTGGGCGAGCAGGGCCAGGATCGCAAAGGCGGCGGAGCGGGTGGTTGTCATCGGGCTGCGGTGCGGGTTGCGGGGGGCGGCTGAATAGGGGCTGAAACGCCGCGATGCCAGCGATGACTTGTGCGCCGCCTCCGTTCACGCCAAATGCGCGACATGAGCGACACAGTGACCCCGCGCTTCCTCGGCCAGCAGACCGGGCTGCCGTCTTCGCCGCAGGAGGCCGTGCTCGACTACGTTCCCAATCCCCGGCAGGGTACGCTTTACCTCGTGCGTTTCGCCGCGCCGGAGTTCACCTCGCTGTGCCCGGTGACAGGTGCGCCCGACTTCGCCCATCTGGTGATCGACTATGCACCCGGGGAAACGATCGTCGAATCCAAGAGCCTCAAGCTGTTCCTCGGCAGTTTTCGCAACCACAACGGCTTCCACGAGGACGTGACCGTCGGCATCGGGCAGCGCCTGGCTGAGGAGATGCAGCCGCGCTGGCTGCGGATCGGGGGCTACTGGTATCCGCGCGGCGGCATTCCGATCGACGTCTTCTGGCAGACGGGCGCGCCGCCGGAGGGGTTGTGGGTGCCCGATCAGGGTGTTCCCGGCTATCGCGGGCGCGGCTGAGCTTTCCCCCCGGGCCGTTGCAACCGGCGGCGGGATCGGGCGTTCCGGAAGGGATGCGGATCCATTATCTCAACTGCGGAACCGACTGCCCCGTGGGCGGTGCCCTGTTCGACGGACACAGCAAGGGACCGCTGGCGCGACTGACTTGCGCGGCCATGCTGATCGAGACCGACAGCGGCCTGGTCCTGGTCGATACCGGCTACGGCGTGGAGGACGTGCGCCATCCCCACCCGCGCCTCAGCCGCACTTTCGATGCCCTGCTCAACATCCGTTTCCGCCTGCGCGAAACGGCGCTGCATCAGGTCAGGACGCTCGGCTTCTCTGCCAGCGACGTGCGCCATATCGTCCTGACCCACCTCGATTTCGACCATGCAGGGGGCATAGAGGACTTCCCCGAGGCGCGGGTTCACGTGATGGAGCAGGAGCGCGAGGCGGCCGAGCGCAAGCGGCGGGGATTCATCGCGAGAAGGCGATATCGCCCGGTGCAATGGGACGATGTGCGCGACTGGCGGACCTATGCCGGGGCGGGCGAACGATGGTTCGGATTCGAGGCCGTGCGCGACCTCGACGGTCTCCCGCCGGAAATCCTGCTCGTTCCCCTCCCGGGGCATACCTGGGGCCATGCCGGCGTTGCCGTCCGGCAAGGAGAACGCTGGGTGCTGAACGCCGGCGATGCCTATTTCTACCGCCACGAGATGGACCCGGACCGGCCCCGCTGCACGCCGGGCCTGCGAGCCTACCAGCGGATGATGGAAGTCGACCGCAAGTCGCGGCTCGACAACCAGGCCCGCCTCCGCGAACTGCGAAAGACCGAAGGTTACCGGATGACGATTTTCTGCTCGCACGACGCGGTGGAACTCGATGCGTTGCGGGCATCGAGCGGATAGCGGCCGCTTCTACTACCGCCCGTTGCGGCGGAGAAGCGCCACCGCGCCCGCGGTGAGTGCGAGCGCGACCCCGGCCTTGACGACGAACCCCTTGCGGTTGTGCCGCCATTCCGCCCGCGCGCCCATCTCGGCCGGGACATTGGGGAGCTTCCCGCGCGACAGGTCGTGCAGCACGCCTTCGGCCACGTCGATCCTGTCTGCCCCCATCAGCAGCAGCCAGTGGACGAGGTTCGATTCGCTCCAGCGGAACGCTGCCCGGCGGATCATGCCGCTCAGCCCGCGCGGCGGAACCGCGCTGCCGAACACCGCCGGGGAATGCGCGTATTCGATCGAATGGAGCACTTCGACGGTCTGCGGCTGGTCGGCTGGTCGCTGCCAGTCGAGCGAGAGCCCGTCATCCTTGCTGCGGTCGCGCATCGGATAAGTCGGATCGTTGTCGGGATCGGCATCGACACCCCAGCCCGCGATTTGCGAGGTATCGACCGGCACGCGGCGGCTCTGCTGCGGCAATTCGCTGGGACGGCTCATCAGTTGCTCCCCGGCAGAAGGACGGGCTTGATGCACCCGTCGAGTTTGGCGGCGAAGATGTGGTAGGCGTCGGCCACGTGCTCGAGCGGCACCCGGTGGGTGATCAGCGCCTTGGGGTCGATATGGCCCGCGCGCACGTGTTCGATCATCCTCGGCAGCAGACGCGGCACCGAGGCCTGGTTGGCACGGATGGTGATTCCTTTGTTCACCACATTGCCGATCGGGACCATGTTCCCGGTCGGTCCGTAGACTCCCACGATCGAGACGATCCCGCCCTTCTTGACCGAGTTGATCGCCCAGTGGAGCGCGGTCGCGCTGCCGGCTTCCAGCTTGAGCTTGGTGCCGAACAGGGTGTGGAGGAAGTTGCCAGCGGCATCGCCGCCCACAGCGTCGATCGCCACGTCGGCACCCAGACCGTCGGTGGTGTGCTTCATGAACACCGCGACGTCATCGATCTCGCGGAAGTTGTAGACCTCGGCAGGGCCGTAGGTCCTGACGAACTCGAGCCGGTAGTCGAGCTGGTCGATCACGATCACCCGTCCGGCACCGAACAGCCAGGCGCTGCGCGCGGCGATGATGCCGATTGGCCCGGCGCCGAAGATGACCACGGTGTCGCCCTTCTGGATGCCGGCCATTTCGGCTGCCTGGTATCCGGTCGGGACCACATCGGTCAGGAGAACCGCGTCGTCGGGGTCCATCCAGTCGGGAATGACCACAGGTCCGACATCGGCATAGGGCACCCGGACATATTCGGCCTGACCCCCCTGATAGCCGCCAGCCGTGTGCGAATAGCCGTAGATGCCGCCCACTGCGGTTGCATGAGGGTTGGCCTCGTGGCAGTTGCCGAACAGGCCCTGCTTGCAGAAGTGGCATTGCCCGCAGGCGATATTGAAGGGCACGATGACGTGATCGCCAACCTTCAGGTTCTCGATCTCCTCGCCGACCAGCTCGACCACGCCGGTGAACTCGTGGCCGAACGTGCTGCCCACCCGCGTGTCGGGAACCATGCCGTGGTAGAGATGCAGGTCGGACCCGCAAATGCACGACCGCGTGACGCGCACCACTGCATCGCGGGGATGCTCGATCCGGGGCATCGGCTTGTCCTCCACCCTGACGCGGTAGGGCCCGCGGTAATCCATCGCCAACATACGCTTCTCCTGACTCGACCCCGTTCGAACGGAGCGCATCCGCCGATGTTCCTCGGCCGCGCGAATGGCTGGTCGGCCCGTGTTTCTACCGACCGCTTGTCTAACCTGGTTTAGGGCGGAGTGCCGCAACTCGGCCTAACCGGCGCGCGCCCGATTCCGGGCTAACGAAAGGTCTGATATGAAATTGGTTTTACTAGGCAGTGCGGCCGCAGTCCTGGGGCTCGCCAGCCCTGCTTCGGCACAGGATGAAAGCACCGCCGGGGGCAAGTTCGTCGCTGGCGCGATTGTCGGTGTCGACAGCGTGAACGTCGAGTACCTCGACGACGGCAGCGAGAGCGAGGAAGACGTCCTGTTCGGCTTCACGGTCGGCTATGACTACCAGACGGAAAGCGGCCTGGTGGTCGGCATCGAGGGCGAATACACCGATTCCAGCCTCGGGCTGACGGTGACCGATGTCGACGCGGGTGCCCGCGCCTCGATCAATGCCGGACGCGACCTTTATGTGGGCGGCCGCCTGGGTTTCCGTCCTGGCCGTAACGGGCTGCTCTATGTGAAGGCCGGTTATACCGACGCCTCGATCGAGGGCGAGTACGACGACGGGACGATCTCGGGTTCGGACGACATCTCCTTCGGCGGCTTCCGTGTCGGCGCGGGCGGCGAGATCGACCTTGGCAGCAACTACGGCATTCGCATCGAGTATCGCTATTCGGACTATGGCGAGATCGAGCTGTTCGGCGTCGGGACCGGTGCCGAAGTCAGCCGCAACCAGGGTATCGTCACCCTGCTCGGCAAGTTCTGAGCGAACCGGGCTGACGCAACCGGGCCAAGTGCCCGGGGGCGTCACCCCGTCACACCAGGTGAAGGGGGCTGCTGGCGGGAGAATGGTGCCGGCAACAGGATTCGAACCCGTGGCCCCCTGATTACAAATCAGGTGCTCTACCAGCTGAGCTATACCGGCGCGCCAGGTACCCCCTAGGCGAAACCGGTCCCACCCTCAAGCAGCGAAGCGGTAGGGCTTCATAACGCCCTCAAGCAGCGAAGCGGTAGGGCTTCATAACGCCCTCAAGCAGCGAAGCGGTAGGGTTTCATAACGCCCCGAATGTCCAACCTTCGGTGCGGGCGATGCCGGGTGTAAGGGCTGCCGGTGTCCAGTATTCCTGCCGGTGCGCCACGCTTCGCAGCCAGGCGGCGCTGGCGAGCGCATCGGATGAATGGTCGTCGAGTGGCCCCTCGCCGCCGACCGGCCGCGATCCCAGCGCGGCCAGCGCGCGGTTGAGCGCCTCGTAGCTCCGCAGCTTCGTGCCCCGGCCCCGGCCGCTGCCGGCAAGAGCCGCGATCGAGGTGTAGATTTCCACCGCCACCGCGCCGGACGCCGGCAGCGGATCGAACGGCCAGACCGGGAGGCGCCCGCCGAGCCGGTGCAGCAGGCGCATCCCGGTGAGTGTGGACTTGCCGACCTGCGCCGCGCCGACAAGGTTGAAATTGCTCACCGGGCGCACGCCAGCCTGGCGCTGGGCGTGCTCGGTGACGCGGAACCGCCCTTCGAGAGTCGCGGCCCCAGGCAGGTGGAAGCGGTCGCCGGTCCGGCCGCCGTGCTGGCGGAAATAGCGCGCCAGTTCCGGGTGCCGCAGCACGCCCCCTGCCTCGAGATGCGGATCGTGAGCGCAAAGCCTTTCCGTCAGCGCCCACAGCGCCCGGGCATCGGGGGGGCTGGGTGCCCAGCCGGGGAAGAATGCGCCTGCATCGACGAACGGCAAGGCCATGCCCAGGTCCATGCCCACCAGGGTGTCGGGCGGAAGGCCGCGGAGCAGGAGGGCCAGCACTTCCTCGCGCGACCAGCCGCGCGGGGGCGCAGTCAGCAGCGCCGGCGGCGCTGAACCTTCCTCCGCCAGCGCAAGCGCGATGCCCCGGTGGCGTTCGCCCTTCGCCCCGGACCAGTCGATCGCCAGGAACCGGGAAAATCTAGCCATGGCGGCGAGGGCTCACCCCTGCTTTTCCTTCCGCAGTCGCTGCCAGTACTCCAGCCGCTTCATCACCTCGCGCTCGAACCCGCGCTCCACCGGGGCATAGTAGGTCTGCGGCGCCATGCCGTCGGGCCAGTAGTTCGCGCCGGAGAAGCCTTCATCGGCGTCGTGGTCGTAGGTGTAGCCTGCGCCATAGCCGATGTCCTTCATCAGCTTGGTCGGCGCGTTGAGAATGTTCTGCGGGGGTGAGAGGCTGCCGGTCTCGCGCGCGCTTTTCCAGGCCGCCTTCTGCGCCGCATAGGCAGCGTTCGACTTGGGCGCGGTGGCGCAGTAGAGGCAGGCCTGAACCACGGCCAGCTCGCCCTCGGGGCTGCCGAGGAACTGGTATGCATCCCTGGCCGCCAGGCACTGCACCAGCGCCTGCGGATCGGCGAGGCCGATGTCTTCGCTGGCGAAGCGGACCAGTCGCCGCAGGACGTAGAGCGGCTCCTCGCCCGCCACCAGCATCCGCGCGAGGTAGTAGAGGCTCGCCTGCGGATCGCTGCCGCGCAGCGCCTTGTGCAGCGCCGAGATGAGGTTGTAGTGCCCGTCGCGGTCCTTGTCGTAGACCGCCACGCGGCGCTGGAGGAATGCGCCCAGAGCAGCGGGATCGAGCGGCTCGGCTATCTGCGCGTGGTAGAGGGTCTCGGCTTGGTTGAGCAGGAACCGCCCGTCGCCGTCGGCGCTTGCAACGAGCGCCTCCCGCGCCTCGGATGTGAGGGGCAGGGGGCCTTCCAGTTCCTCCGCCCGGTCGAGCAACCTTCCCAGCGCCGCCGCATCCAGCCGGTGCAGGATCAGCACCTGCGCGCGCGAAAGCAAGGCGGCGTTGAGCGCGAAGCTGGGGTTTTCGGTAGTCGCCCCGACGAGCGTCACCGTGCCGCGCTCGACGAAAGGAAGAAAGCCATCCTGCTGCGCGCGGTTGAAGCGGTGGATTTCGTCCACGAACAGCAGGGTCTTCTGCCCCGCCCTGGCAGCAAGTTCGGCCTCGGCAAACGCCTTCTTGAGGTCGGCCACGCCGGAAAAGACCGCACTGATCGGCACGAACCGCATTCCCACGGCGTCGGCAAGCAGACGCGCGGTGCTGGTCTTGCCGGTGCCCGGCGGCCCCCACAAGACCATGCTCGATAGCTTGCCCGCTGCGACCATCCGGCCGATTGCCCCCTCCGCCCCGGTAAGGTGCTCCTGCCCGATCACCTGCGACAGGTCACGCGGGCGCAGCCGGTCGGCAAGCGGTGCATCGGCAGGCGGCTCGCGGCCGGTCGGCGAGGGCGATTGGTCGGCAAACAGGTCGCTCATAGCGCCCGCCATAGGCGAGGTGGCGCGACATTTCAGCGCCCGAATGCACGGGCCGGCACGGGTTAACGCGTTTGAGCCATGCAGTTCACGGTGGTATCCTGCACCATCGGAGGGGAGGACACCGACATGAACACCATTCGCAGACCGGCACCCTGGCACCTATGGGTGGTGGCGATCGTCACCCTGCTGTGGAACGCCATCGGAATCACAAGTTACCTCATGACCCGGCTCGACAAACTCGATGCACTGGGCATGACCGCCGAGCAGATCGCCTACTTCGGCACATTCCCGGTATGGGCGAACGCTGTCTGGGCGCTAGGCGTGTGGGGGGCGTTCGCCGCCTCGGCCCTGCTCCTGCTGCGCCATCGCTGGGCGATAGCGGCGGCATGGATGTCGGTGGTCGGCCTCGTCGGCACGACCGTGTTCACGTATGCCGTGGCGGACGTGCCGGCGGAGATGGCGAGCCCCGGCCTGGACCTTGCGATCTGGGTCACGACGCTGTTCCTGTTGTGGTACGTGATCCGAATGCGGCGCGAGGGCGTGCTCGCCTGATTCAGTTCGTTCGGCGCGCCTCGACCAGACGGAGGTAGGTGTCGGCCACGGCCTGGTTGATGGCGTCCCAGTCGAACCGCTTGCTGCGGGCTTCGCCTGCGCCGCCGTGTTTCGTGCGAAGTCCCGCATCCACACAATAGGGTGCCAGCGCCGCGGCGAACGCCTTTGCGCCGGTGGGCGGAACCAGCGCGCCGGTCACGCCATCCTCCACCAGGCTGGACGAACCGGTGGCCCCGGCGGCGACCACCGGCAGGCCGCAGGCCATCGCTTCCAGCGTGACGTTGCCGAAGGTCTCGGTGATCGAGGGATTGAAGAACACGTCGCCGCTGGCCAGCGCGCGGCCGAGGTCAGCACCGGTCTGGAACCCGGCGAAGATGCCGCCCGGCAGGTGCGCCTCGAACCACTTGCGTGCGGGCCCGTCGCCGATCACCAGAACCTTGTGCGGCACAGCCTGCGCTCGCAGCAGCGCCATGGCTTCGGCGAACACGTCGAGGCCCTTTTCCATCACCAGCCGGCCGAGGAACACGATCGCGACGTCATCGTCAGCAAGACCGAGCGCGCGGCGCCAGGCAGGGTCGCGCTTGTCCGACGAGAACACACCCCGGTCCACCCCGCGCGACCAGATCGAGATGTCATGGTGCATCCGCTGCGCGCGCAAAGTGTCCACCATGCTCTGCGAGGGAGCCACCAGCGCGTCGCAGCGGGTGTAGTAGCGGCGGATGAACGCCTCCAGCCAGGGCTCGATGAAGCCCAGGCCATAGTAGCGCGGATAAGTCTCGAACCGGGTGTGGACCGAGGCGAGCACGGGCACTCCATGCGCCTGCGCCCAGCGCAGCGCAGCGTGTGCTGTCGGGTCTGGCGAGGACGTGTGCACCAGGTTCGGTGCGAAGGCGGCCAGATCCTCCCGGTTGGCGCGCGACAGGCCCAGCGGCACCCGGTACTCGGGCCGGCCGGGAATGGCGACGCTCGGAACTCCGACCAGATCGCCGGTCGGCGGGAAGGCGGGTTCCGCCACCGTGGGGGCGTAGACCCGCAGCGCCGCGCCCTGCCGCAACAGATAGCCCGCCAGCCGGTTGAGCGCCTGATTGGCCCCGTCGCGCACATAGTTGTAGTTGCCGCTGAACAGGGCAATGCGAAGATCGCTGGTCTGCATCGCGACGGGCTTTAGGAGCGAATGCGCGCCTTGGCGAGAGGCCGCGGGAGCGATGGTAACGAACGAAACCGCATTCCCGCTTGACTCGGAGGTGCCCGTCTCTAGGTCGGCCGACGGGCCACGCGGTCCCAACGCCGCGCGTGCTCTCTGCAAGGAGAGACTACATGACTGAAACCACGCTTGCGGCGCGCAAGCCCCAGAAGCTTCCGGCGCGCCCGTTCTTTTCCTCCGGTCCCTGCGCCAAGCCGCCGGGCTGGTCTTCTGACAAGCTCGTCACCGAATCGCTCGGTCGCTCGCATCGCTCGAAGCTGGGCAAGGCGCGCCTGCAACTGTGCATCGACCTGATCCGCGAAGTGCTGGAGGTGCCGGAAACGCATCGCATCGGCATTGTGCCCGGTTCGGATACCGGCGCGGTAGAAATGGCGATGTGGACCATGCTCGGTGCACGGCCTGTCACCACGCTGGCATGGGAGAGTTTCGGCGAGGGCTGGGTGACTGATGCAGTCAAGCAGCTGAAGATCGATCCGACCGTGATCCGCGCAGACTATGGCCAGCTGCCCGATCTGGGCGCGGTCGACTGGTCGAACGACGTGATCTTCACCTGGAACGGCACCACCAGCGGGGTGCGTGTGCCGGACGGCGACTGGATCGCCGCCGACCGCGCGGGGCTGTGCATCGCCGATGCCACCAGCGCGGTGTTCGCGCAGGATATCGCCTGGGACAAGGTCGATGTGCTGACCTTCAGCTGGCAGAAGGTGCTCGGCGGCGAAGGCGCGCACGGGGTGCTGATCCTCGGCCCCCGCGCGGTCGAGCGGCTGGAGAGCCACACCCCCGCCTGGCCGCTGCCCAAGGTGTTCCGCCTGGTGAGCAAGGGCAAGCTCGCCGAAGGCCTGTTCAGAGGCGAGACGATCAACACCCCGTCGATGCTGGCGGTCGAGGACGCGATCTTCGCGCTGGAATGGGCCAGGGCGATCGGCGGGCTGGCCGCGATGAAGGCGCGGGCCGATGCCAATGCCGCCGCGCTCGACCGGATCGTGCAGGAGCGCGACTGGCTCGGCCATCTCGCCGCGGATCCCGCCAGCCGCTCGAACACCAGCGTGTGCCTGACGGTAGCGGGCGCTGACGAGGCGATGATCAAGGCCATGGCCAAGCTGCTCGAAGAGGAGGATGCGGCCTACGACATCGCTGGCTACCGCGATGCCCCGCCCGGTTTGCGCGTGTGGTGCGGCGCGACAGTCGACACTGCGGACATCGAGGCGCTCGGCCCGTGGCTCGACTGGGCTTACGCGAACGTGACCGCCTGATACGCAATAGCCCTCTCCCCTTCAGGGGAGAGGGTTGGGAGAGGGGCATGTCCCTCTCGTTTTTTCAACCAGTTCAAGGGCCGGGAAGGTGTTCCCCTCTCCCCGGCCCTCTCCCCTGAAGGGGAGAGGGAGAATCCAAATGACCAAGCCCAAAGTCCTCATCTCCGACAAAATGGACCCGAACGCTGCCCGCATCTTCGAGGAGCGCGGCTGCGAAGTCGACGTGAAACCCGGCATGACGCCCGACGAACTGAAGGCCGTGATCGGCGAGTACGACGGCCTCGCCATTCGCAGCGCGACCAAGGTGACGAAGGACATTCTCGACGCGGCACCCAACCTCAAGGTTGTCGGGCGCGCCGGGATCGGGGTCGACAATGTCGACATCCCCTATGCCAGCAGCAAGGGCGTGGTGGTGATGAACACCCCGTTCGGCAACTCGATCACCACCGCCGAACACGCCATCGCCCTGATCTTCGCGCTCGCGCGACAGATTCCGGCAGCCGATTCCGGCACGCAGACCGGCAAGTGGCCCAAGAACGACTTCATGGGCGTGGAACTGACCGGCAAGACGCTGGGCCTGATCGGGGCAGGCAACATCGGCTCGATCGTCGCTGCCCGCGCGCTGGGCCTGAAGATGAAGGTGATCGCCTACGACCCGTTCCTGACCGAGGACCGAGCGATCGAGCTGGGCGTGGAGAAGGCCGATCTGGATACCCTGCTCGCCCGCGCCGACTTCATCACCTTGCACACCCCGCTGACCGACCAGACCCGCAACATCCTGTCGGCGGAAAACCTCGCCAAGACCAGGAAGGGCGTGCGGATCGTCAACTGCGCGCGCGGCGGGCTGATCGACGAGGCGGCGCTGAAGGATATGCTCGACAGCGGCCACGTGGCCGGGGCAGCGCTCGACGTATTCGCGCAGGAACCGCCGCCGGCCGACCACCCGCTGTTCGGCACGCCGGGCTTCATCTGCACTCCGCACCTTGGCGCCTCGACCACCGAGGCGCAGGTCAACGTGGCGCTGCAAGTGGCCGAACAGATGGCCGACTTCCTCGTCAGCGGCGGTGTGACCAATGCGCTCAACGTGCCCAGCCTCAGCGCCGAGGAAGCGCCCAAGCTGAGGCCCTACATGGCGCTGGCGGAGAAGCTCGGCAGCCTCGTCGGGCAGCTCGCCCACGGCAACCTGACCGAGATCAGCATCGAGCGGGAGGGGGCCGCAGCCGAGCTGTCCGGCAAGCCGATAGAGGCGGCGGTGCTGGCCGGGCTGATGAAGCAGTATTCCGACACCGTGAACATGGTCAACGCCCCTTACCTGGCGCGCGAGCGCGGGCTCGACGTGCGCTCGATCCGGCACGAGCGCGACGGGGCCTACAACACCCTGCTGCGCGTCACGGTGGCGACCAGCCAGGGCGACCGTTCGGTTGCCGGAACCCTGTTCGGGGCGGAAAACCCGCGCCTGGTCGAGATTTTCGGCATCGGGATCGAGGCCGAACTGGCGGGGCATATGCTCTACATCGTCAACCAGGATGCACCCGGCTTCATCGGCCGGATCGGCACCCTGCTGGGCGAGCACGGTATCAATATCGGCACCTTCAATCTCGGGCGCCGGCAGGCGGGCGGCGAGGCAGTGCTGCTGCTGAGCGTCGACCAGCCGATTTCGGATGCGGTCGTGAAGGCCGCCAGTGCCGTGGAAGGCGTCAAGGTGGTCAAGGCACTGGCGTTCTGAGGCGCATTCGGGCAGGGGGCCGCGCGTGATGACCGATCCCGACGATCTCCTGCCCGAAGGGCTGGCCGACCGGCTGCCGGCGGAAGCCGCGCTGGTGACTGCCGCCATGCGCGGTGCGCTCGACGTGCTCGATGCCAGCGGATACGATCGGGTGCGCCCGCCGCTGGTCGAGTTCGAGCATTCGATGGCGACGCGGATGGACGGGGTTTCCCCGCGCCGGATGTTCCGCTTCGTCGACCCGGCAAGCCTGCGCACCCTGGCGCTCCGCAGCGACATGACGGTGCAGGTGGGGCGGATCGCGGCGACATCGCTCTGCGGGGCCGCCCGGCCGCTGCGGCTGTGCTATGCCGGCGAAGTGGCGGCGATCCGGGCCGACCAGCTCGATCCCGCGCGGCAGAAGCTGCAACTGGGGGCGGAACTGATCGGCAGCGACAGCGCCGAGGCGGCAGGCGAGATCGTCGCGCTGGCGGTGGAGGCCCTGGCCGCTGCCGGGGCGAGCGGAATATCGGTTGATTTCACCCTGCCTGATCTCGTCGACCGGCTCGCCGCGAAGGCCTTGCCACTATCCTCGACCCAGATCGAGGCGGTGCGGCGCGAACTCGACATGAAAGACGCCGGCGCGCTGCGCGAGGCGGGCGGAGAAGCCTATCTGCCGCTGCTCTACGCCGCCGGTCCGTTCGAGGAGGCGATCGAACGGATCGCCGCCATCGACGCTGGGGGTGCGCTGTCCAGCCGGATCGCCGGGCTACGGCAGGTCGCGTCGCGGGCAGGGGAGCAGGTTCGCATCACGCTCGATCCCACCGAGCGGCACGGGTTCGAATACCAGTCGTGGTTCGGCTTCACGCTCTATGCCGAAGGCGTGCGCGGCGCACTGGGCCGGGGCGGCACCTATACCATCCGGGGGCGGGAGGAGCCGGCAACCGGGTTCTCGCTCTATCTCGATCCTCTGGTCGAGGCGCTCGAAGCGCCGCGCCCGCGCCCGTGCCTGTACCTCCCGCTCGGGCATGACCGGGGCCTGGCCGCACGGCTGCGGTCCGAAGGATGGCGGACCCTCGCAGCGCTCGCCGAGGGCGAGGACGCGCGGGCACTGGGTTGCACCCACACGCTTGCCTGTGACGGACCGCGCGCCCTGCTGTAGGCCGGCCGTCTCAGCCGCATCCGGCGGCACCCTGCGTCACCTGCGAGGGCCGGGTTGCGAGACCTCCGCCTTCGCTGATCCTGACTGCGGCACTGTCGCAAGATGCCGGCGATCGAGCCGGCCAATCGAACGCGCGTGAACCAGGAGCCGCCTGCCGCGTTCGTTCTTCAGATAGCGGAACGTCGCAAAGTTGCTGGGTCGGACATGATTCTGGACAAGGTCAAGGACAAGTGGCGTGCCACCTTCTGTCCCGACAGGGGCACCTCGCCGCGGGTCGAGGTGTTCCATCGGGAAAGAGGGCGGTCGCTCGAGATCGCGCGGGCGTGCGAGGCCTACCTGAGGAAGGCCTTTCCCGACGACTTCGCGGGCGAGACCGAACCGAACGAGCGGCGGGAGACCTGCTGATCAACCGCGCGCGGAACTCGGACCCGTTCCCGTGACCTTCTGCATGGCCTTGAGAATGTTTCCGCTCTGCTCGCTGCCGCTTTGCGGAGCGGTGAGGTTGGTGAAGGCGGAAATCTCCTCCCACCGCGCGGCGAAGCCTTCGACCGTGCGGTCCTCTTCCGGCAGCCACACGGCATCGTTCATCACTGTCCAAGACGAGTGGAAGCCGCCTGCGCCCGCGCCGACGATGGCGTTGGTCGGCGCGTCGTCGCTGACCAGGAAGAGCGCGGCCGGAACCACGTTGACCGGGTCGAACAGCTTGAAGGCTTCCTCGGGGAACAGGTCGGCGGTCATGCGGGTGCCGGCGACCGGCGAAAGGGTGTTGACCCGGATGTTGTACTTGCCACCTTCAAGCTGCAGCGTCTTGGTGAGGCCGGCCAGCCCCAGCTTGGCTGCGCCGTAGTTGGCCTGGCCGAAGTTGCCGAACAGACCGGTGCTGCTGGCGGTCATCAGGATGCGGCCATAGGCCTGCTCGCGCATCAGTTCCCAGCACGCCTTGGTGACGAAAGCCGAGCCGGTCAGGTGGACCTTCAGCACGAACTCGAAGTCTTCCGGGCTCATCTTGGCGAAGGTCTTGTCGCGCAGCACGCCCGCGTTGTTGATCAGCACGTGGACTCCGCCCCACTTCTGCCGGGCGTCGGCAACCATCTTCTCCATCTGCTCGTATTCGGTGACGGAACCCCCGTTGGACATGGCTTCGCCGCCCAGGGCCTCGATCTCCTCGACCACCTTCAGCGCGGAGTCCGAATGGCCGGTCCCGTCGCGCGCGCCGCCCAGGTCGTTGACCACGACCTTCGCGCCGCGCCGCGCCAGTTCCAGCGCGTATTCGCGGCCCAGGCCGCCGCCGGCGCCGGTAACGATGGCAACCTTGTCCTTGAACGAGATGGTCATGGCGTATCCTCCTGGCTGGCCTCGGCCCGCTGGTTCGCACGGGCCTTACGTGAGCGTCAATGTGAGCGCCGGTTGGCAGGTTCCCGGCCCGGTTGCAACCGCGCGTTCGGCAGGGCGGGATGCCGTAGGGGCAAGGTGCCGCCCTACAGCGCCTCGAGGGCCGGAATGAGGCCGTGGAGCGAATCGATCACGGCGTCACCGCCGAGCTCGTGCGGCGGCCGGTCGCAGTAGCCGTAGGCCGCGACCACCACCGGAACGCCTGCGCCCCTTGCGGCCGCGACATCGTAGCTGCTGTCGCCGACGAAGGCGAAGCGGCACCCGGGTTCTCTGGCACCACAGCGCGCCCGCGCCTCGATTACCGGATCGGGCAGGGGCTTGGCGCGATACTTCCCGTCCGCGCCCTTCCCCAGGCTGTCGCCGCCGATCACGGTAACGAAGCGGTGCGAGAGGCCGAGGCGATCAAGCAAGGCGGTGGCGAACGCCTCGAACTTGTTGGTCACGACGGCCAGCCTGACTCCCCGGCGGGCGAGCTCGTCCAGCGCCTCCAGCGCGCCGGGATAGGCGGAGGTATGGACCGCGTTGTTCTCGGCATAAAAGCGCAGCATCTGCTTGTAGAGCGCGTCGAACTCGGGCTCGGGCAAGCCCCCTTGCGCCTCCACCGCGCGGGCGAGCATGATCTTGGCCCCGCCGCCGATCAGATCCCTTGAGCTGTCGACCGGCACTTCGGCCAGCCCGCCAAGGCGCAGGGCATGGTTCACTGCCGCGCCCAGATCGCGGAAGGTGTCGCACAGAGTGCCGTCAAGATCGAAGCCGACCGCGTCGAAAGGAAATCCGCTCATCCGCGGGGGGTGGCGGATGGTTCTTCAAACGGCAAGCATTTGGTGGCAAGGCCCCGAACCATGACACAAACAGCCGCCGTCATCCTTGCCGCGGGCAAGGGCACCCGCATGAAAAGCTCCCTCCACAAGGTGCTGCACCCGATCGCCGGCCGGCCGATGCTGGACCACCTCATGGCCTCGGTCGCCGCGCTGGAGCCGGCCCATCAGGTCGTGGTGGTGGGGAGCGGGCGCGAACAGCTGGAGGCGGCGCTCGGGGGCCGGGCACAGACCTGCCTGCAGGAGCCGCAGCTGGGCACCGGGCACGCGGTGCAGCAGGCGCAAGGCGCGCTGGCCGGGTTCGATGGCGACGTGCTGGTGCTCTACGGCGACGTGCCGTTCGTGCGCCCGGAAACCATGCAGCGGATGCTCGACCGGCTCCATGCGCCCGACGCTCCGGCGGTGGTCGTGCTCGGGTTCGAGCCGGCGGATACGCTGCAATACGGACGAGTGATCGCGGACGAGGCCGGCCGGATCGTCAAGATGGTCGAGCACAAGGACGCGAGCGAGGAGGAGCGCGCCTGCCGGCTGTGCAACTCCGGCCTGATGGCAGCGCGCGCGGCCGATTTGTTCGCCCTGCTCGCCCGCGTGGGCAACGACAACGCGCAGGGCGAATACTACCTGGTGGATGTGGTCAACGTCGCCAATGCCGACGGGCGGCACAGCGCGGTGGTCGTCACCGACGATCCTGACGAAGTGCAGGGAATCAACAGCCGCGGCGAACTGGCCGAGGCCGAGGCTCGCTGGCAGCGGCTGAAGCGCGAGGCGATGATGGCCGCCGGGGTCACGCTGACCGCGCCGGACACGGTGTTCTTCTGCCACGACACGCAGATTGCGGCCGATGTCACGGTGGAGCCGCACGTGGTGTTCGGCCCCGCTGTGCGGATCGCCAGCGGTTCGCGCATCCGCGCGTTCAGCCACCTCGAAGGGGCAAGCATCGGCGAGGAATGCGAGGTCGGGCCCTACGCCCGCCTGCGGCCGGGCTCGGTGATGGAGCGGAGCAGCAAGGTCGGCAACTTCGTCGAGATGAAGAAGGCCGTGCTCGGCCCGGGAGCCAAGGCCAACCACCTGACCTACCTCGGCGATGCCGATGTCGGTGCGGGCGCGAACATCGGTGCCGGCACGATCACCTGCAACTATGACGGCTATTTCAAGTACCGGACGGTGATCGGAGAGCGGGCGTTCATCGGATCGAACAGTGCGTTGATCGCCCCTGTGACGATCGGGGCCGACGCGATCGTGGCGGCGGGCAGCGCGGTCAGCCGCGATGTCGGTCCGGGCGACCTGAGGATGGTCCGTGGCGAGCAGATCGTGAAGCCCGGCTGGGCCGATCGCTTCCACGACACAATGAAGAAGAAGAAGGCCGAGAAGAAGGCATGATGGTCGGGCATACGGGCAGGGTCGCGCCCCTCGGGCCAGGCTCCTTTCACCATGGTGGCCAGCCGCGCGGACGAGCTGGCCGGTGAGTGAACAAGGCGATCAGGTCTGCTGGCTGTGCGGCCGCCGGTTCGAGACGCTGGTTCAATGGCATCACCCGGTGCCCAAGGCAAAGAAGGGCAAGGGCACGGTTCCGGTCCACCCGATCTGCCACAAGGCGATCCACGCCAACTTCACCAACGCGGAACTCGCCCGGATCGGCGACGACCTGGGACGGTTGCTGGAGAATGCGGCGCTGGCGAAGTTCGTCCGGTGGGTCGGCGGCAAGCCGCCCGATTTTCACGCTCCGACCCGCTGAGGCGGTCAGCGCATGAAGCCGAGGTAGGTGTTGAAATAGGCCTGGTGAGCAGGTGGCAATGCGACCGGGAACAAGGCCCCGCCATAAGCCAGCAGGATCGGCAGCGCGAGCACTGGCCCGAGAAGAAGGGCAGGGCCGTGCCAGCGGGCCGGGCGGTGGACATGGAGCGCCGCCAGCAGGTGCGTCACCAGCGCGATCACTGCGGCACCGTAGTATGGCGCAAACCCGTACTTCAGCGGCGCGATCGTCAGCGTGCCCGCCGCCCAGTAGAAGTTGGTATCGAGCGCGAACAGCCAGCGGCTCAGCAGCGCCGCGCCGGTGTGCAGCACGATGAACACGGCGAGCACGATCCCGCTCCACTTCTGCGCGCGTCGCCAGCCGCCTTGCTGCGACCAGCAAGCCATCCGCCGCACGAGCATCACGCCGAGGGCCACCTGCGCTGCGAACGCCGCGACCAGCAGCACTTCGATGAGGGGGATCCGGTACACTGCACGCCCGGCGGACAGAGCGGCTGCGTGGCTGTCCACTCCGCCGAGCGCGGAGAGATGGGTGGCGAAATGCACGATGAGGAACAGCCCGAGGAACAGCGCCACGCGCCGGTGGGCTTGCCGGGGGTTCAGGTGCATGGCAGATCCTCCCTAAACGGACACACCATATCCGGATATTAGATATCCCAATAAGGAGTCAACCATGCAGCTTGCCAGCGGTGTCGAATGGGCCACCCATGCCTGCACGGTCATGGCCCTGCTCCAGGACGGCGAGGGCTTGAGCGCGGACGCGTTGGCCGAGTACTTCGAAGTGCCGGGCCCATACCTCGCCAAGCAGTTGCAGGCGCTGCGGCGGGCGGGTGTCCTGGCCTCGGTCAGGGGCAAGCGGGGCGGATACCGGCTCGCGCGACCGGTCGATGCGATTACCCTGCTCGATGTGGTCCGCGCGATCGAAGGGCCGCAGCCAGCGTTCCGCTGCACCGAGATCCGCCGCAACGGGCCGTGCGGGTTGAAGCCGACGGACTGCCGCCGTCCGTGCGAGATCGCGGCTGCCTTCGCCGCGGCAGAAGCTGCCTATCACGATGCGCTGCGCGAGCGTACCCTTGCCTCGATCATGCTCGAGGCGGCGATCAACGCCTCGCCGCAGCATCTGGCAGACATGGCCGGGTGGGTGGCGCGCCGCACCGGGCGCGCCGCCTGATCGCTTACTCCTCGCCGCCAGCCGGTCCGGCCAGCCGCTGCAGCAGATAGACGAACTGGAGCGCCTGCAACTGCGCGCGCTGTTCGTTGTCGACCCCGCCGGAATGGCCGCCGGTCATCTCCTCGTAGTAGTAATAGGGCTGGCCCAGCGCCTTCAGCCGCGCGGCCCCTTTCCGCGCGTGCGCCGGGTGGGTGCGGTCGTCCGCCGTGGAGGCCCACAGGAACGGCGAGGGGTAGTCGACCCCTGCAACCAGCTTCTGGTAGGGCGAATAGCCTTCGATCCACGCCCGCTGTTCCGGAATGCGCGGGTCGCCGTATTCGCCGATCCACGACGCCCCGCGCCCGATCACGTGATAGCGCAGCATATCGAACAGCGGGATCTGCACGATCGCAGCACCGAACAGGTCAGGGCGCTGGGTGAAGGCGGTGCCGACCAGCAGGCCGCCCTGGCTGCCGCCCATGATGCCGAGATGCTGCGGGCTGGTGATCCCCCGCGCCACCAGGTCGTCGGCGATGGCGATGAAATCGTCCCAGGTGCGCTGCTTGTTCTCGCGGATCGCCGTCTGGTGCCAATTCGGCCCGAACTCGCCGCCGCCGCGCATATTGCCCAGCACGTAGACCCCGCCGCGTTCCAGCCACAGCTTGCCGGTGGTGCCGAGGTAGGCGGGCAGGCGCGGCACCTGGAACCCGCCATAGCCGGTCAGCAGCGTGGGCGCCGTGCCGTCGAGCTTCATGCCGTTGGGCTTGACCACGAAGTAGGGGATCTTCGTCCCGTCCTTGCTGGTCGCCTCGAACTGCACGACCTCGGCCCCGGTCTTGTCGAAGAACGAGGGCGAGGTCTTGAGCACTTCCGCCGGCGCGCCGCTGCCATCGCGGTAGAGCAGCCGCGAGGGGTTGAGGAAATCGGTGACGGTGAACATCACCTCGTCGCGCTCGTCGGACGAGGCGGCGATGCCGATGGTGGCATTCTCGGGCAGCTCGACGGGGGTTTGCACCCACTGGCCGCCGTCGAAGTCGAACTTCACCACCTTGCCGCGCACGTTGTCGAGCAGGTTGACGTAGAGGCTCTCGGAAGTGATCGTCGCGCCCTGCTTGGTCTGGCGGTCTGCCGGGGCCCAGACCAGCGTCTTCTTCGCGCCGTTGGGATCGGCCTTGAACGCCTCCAGGTTGACAGCCACCAGCGAATCCGCCGGGAAGACTGTCCCTTGCGTTTCCCAGTCGACATCGGTTGAAAACAGCAGGTGCCCGTCGACGATGCCGTAGGGCGAGGCCTTGAGCGGGATGTCGAGCCGCAGCCACTCGCCATCCTTGGCGAAGTAGTATTCGGTTTCATGGAAGCTCACCCCGCGAAAAGCGGTGTAGCCGTGGATCGTGCCCTTGCCGTCGCGCAGCAGGCTGGCACCCGACCACACGTCCTTGGGCGAGCCACGGAAGGTTTCCGGCGCCTCGTCGATCGACTGGCCGCGCTTCCACACCCGGGTCGTGTAAGGGTATTCGCTCTCGGTCATCAGCGACTTGTCGAAGTTGCGGGTGACAAGCAGCGTGTCCTTGTCGATCCACTGCACGTTGCCCTGGCTCTCGGGCAGTTCGAACCCGCCTTCAACGAAGCTCCTGGTCGCCATGTCGAACTCGCGCAGCACGGTCGCATCCTTGCCGCCGTCGCTCAATGCAATCATGCACAGGCGCTGCTCGGGCGGCAGACAGGTCGATCCCTGGTAGACCCATTCCCTGCCCTCAGCCTTGGCCAGCGCGTCGACATCAAGCACGGTTTCCCACTCGGGCGCGGCGGTGCGATAGCTTTCCAGCGTAGTCCGCCGCAGCAGCCCGCGCGGGTTGGCCTTGTCCTGCCAGAAATTGTACAGGCCGTCGGGGCGGATCGAGACGAACGGGATGCGGTCCTCGCTGTCGAGGATTGCCAGCGCTTCTGCCTTGAGCTGCTCGAAGCGCGGATCGCTTGCCAGCAGTTCCATCGTGCGCGCGTTCTCTGCCTTGACCCATTCGAGCGCGCGTTCGCTGCGGGCTTCCTCCAGCCAGATGAACGGATCGACGTCGGCTTCGGCGGTATCGGCTGACGTTTGTGAAGCGGGCACGGCGTCTCCTGTCTGCTGCGCCGCGAGGGGGGCGATCCCCGCGGCAAAAAGGGCGAGCGACGCTGCAAGCGCGCGCCGGGAAAGCGTGGTCATGTGGAACAGTCCCTTGCCAAGAACATGGATAGCCGCGACCATGCGGGCGAGGCGCGGGCATGGCAAGGGGTTTGGCCGAAGGAGAGGTGCCCTTTGTCGAGACCCAAGACCTTCGGTGTCCCCGCGAAGGCGGGGCTCTCAGGCGCGAAAGCGCCGGCCGACCGGAGCCCCGCCACTGCGGGGCTCGTGCACGATCAGTCCTCGACGTGCTCCGCCAGCACGGTGAGACCGTTCTCGCCGACTTCGGCGAAGCCGCCGCGCACTTCGATCAGCTCGGGCGCGCTGCCCTCGGTCCTGTAGACCTTGACCGCGCCATCGCGGATCGTGCTCATGAACGGCGCATGGCCTTCGAGCACGCCGAACTCGCCTTCGGTGCCGGGCACGACCACCATGTGGACATCCTCGGAGCGAACCAGGCGGGCAGGGGTGACGAGTTCGAAGTGGAGGGGCATGTTCAACCTCTTGCCTCTCTCCCCTTGCGGGAGAGATACGGAGACCTGGCCCGCATTGGCGGGCCCTAGTCGGAGTTGAGAGGGGGCTGCTGCCGTTCCGGCGGGAGCTGCGCTCCCGACCCCTCTCCCAACCCTCTCCCGCTAGGGGAGAGGGCCAGTAATGCTTACGCGTCCTCAGCCATCTTCTTGGCCTTGGCGACCGCGTCCTCGATCCCGCCGACCATGTAGAAGGCGGCTTCGGGCAGGTGGTCGTATTCGCCGTCGACGACCGCCTTGAACGACTTCACGGTGTCTTCCAGCTGGACGAACTTGCCCGGAATGTTGGTGAACACTTCGGCCACGTGGAACGGCTGGCTGAGGAAGCGCTGGATCTTGCGCGCGCGGGCGACGGTCAGCTTGTCCTCTTCCGACAGCTCGTCCATCCCGAGAATGGCGATGATGTCCTGCAGGCTCTTGTACTTCTGCAGCGTTTCCTGGACGCGGCGGGCGGTTTCGTAGTGCTCCTGGCCGACCACGCGCGGTTCGAGCACGCGGCTGGTCGAGTCGAGCGGGTCCACCGCCGGGTAGATGCCGAGTTCCGAAATCGCGCGGCTCAGCGTGGTGGTCGCGTCAAGGTGCGCGAACGAGGTGGCCGGCGCCGGGTCGGTCAGGTCGTCCGCCGGCACGTAGATCGCCTGCACCGAGGTGATCGAGCCCTTGGTGGTGGAGGTGATGCGTTCCTGCAGGTTGCCCATGTCGGTCGCAAGGGTCGGCTGGTAGCCCACTGCCGAGGGAATACGGCCAAGCAGCGCCGACACTTCCGAACCGGCCTGCGTGAAGCGGAAGATGTTGTCGACGAAGAACAGCACGTCCTGCCCTTCCTGGTCGCGGAAGTATTCGGCCATGGTCAGGCCCGACAGCGCGACGCGCGCGCGGGCACCCGGGGGCTCGTTCATCTGGCCGAAGACGAGCGCCACCTTGGAGCCTTCCGAGGTCGCATTGCCCTCGGCGTCCTTGGCGATGACGCCCGCGTCGAGGAATTCGTGGTAGAGGTCGTTGCCTTCGCGGGTGCGTTCACCCACGCC
>ERZ1066122.68-NODE-68-length-117068-cov-35.346226_pt1 | contig 117068 bp, 99 predicted proteins | sample MGYA00382769_ERZ1066122 | MGnify/ENA primary metagenome ERZ1066122 (study PRJEB33369, sample SAMEA5778352) | biofilm metagenome | biome: Industrial cooling water; feature: Water cooling tower basin; material: Biofilm | place: United Arab Emirates | collected...
CTCCCGCGCCCCGGCGCGACAGCGCGGCCTCCGCGCCTGCCGCCTCCGCCTCCGCCGCCGCGCCGGCCGCCGCGGTGGCGCCCGCGCCGCTGCGCGTGCTGCTCGCCGACGACGAGCCGGCGCTGCGGCTGGCGATCTCGCTCTACCTGGCGCGCCGCGGCCACCGCGTCACCCAAGCGGCCGACGCGCACGAGGCGCTGCGGCTGGCCCGGGAGAACGAGTTCGACGTGGCGCTCGTCGACGCGCGCATGCCCGGCGACGGGCTCGCCCTGCTGGAGCGGCTGGAGGCGCTGCCCTCGCTGCAGGGCCGCACCGCGCTGATGACCGGCGACCTCGGCCGCGTGCGCGCCACGCCCGGCGTCGCGACCGGGCGGCCCTACCTCAGCAAGCCGTTCGACATGGAGAGCATGCTCCACCTACTGGAAACCCTCGGGCGGCGCCAGCCATGAGCCACGTCTTCGTGGCGCGCCAGCCGATCTTCGACCGCGCCGACCAGCTCTTCGCCTACGAACTGCTCTACCGCCAGAGCGCCGCCCACAGCGCCGCCGGCGGCGCCACCCCGGCGCGCATGTCGGCGGAGGTGATGGTGCACGCGCTGCTGGAGATCGGGCTGGACCGCCTGACCGGCGAGTCGCGCGCCTTCATCAACGCCGACCGCGAGATGCTGCTCTGCGGCGCGCTGGAGCTGCTCGACCCCGCGCGCGCGGTCATCGAGGTGCTCGAGCACGTCGCGCCCGACGACGAGGTGCTCGCCGCCTGCCGCCGGCTCAAGCGGCAGGGCTTCCAGCTCGCGCTCGACGACTTCGTCTACGAGCCCGCGCTGGAGCCGCTGCTCGCGCTGGCGGACCTGCTCAAGCTCGACGTGCTGGACGTGGACGCGCACGAGCTGCAGCAGCGCGTCGCGCCGTTGCGCGCGCGCCGCCTGCCGCTGCTGGCCGAGCGCGTGGAGACGGCGGCGGTACGCGAGCGCTGCCGCGCGCTCGGCTTCCGCTACTTCCAGGGCTACTTCTTCGCGCGCCCGGAGACGCTCTCCGGCTCCGCGCTCTCCACCGAGCAGCTCGCGCTCATCCGGCTGGTCAACCTGCTGCACGACGAGCGCACGCCGGACCAGGTGCTGGAGACGGAGTTCGCCGGCGACCCGGCGCTCTCGTACAAGCTGCTGCGCATGGTCAACGCCGCGGCGCTCGGCGGGCGCGGCATCGAGTCCATCCCGCACGCCATCCGGCTGCTGGGCCGCGCGGCGCTGCGCCGCTGGGTGGCGCTGCTGCTGGCCTCGTCGGTGGGCGTGTCGCAGGGGGTGGAGCGGGAGCGCGTACAGCGCGCGGTGGAGCGAGGCCGCTTCTGCGAGCTGCTGGGCGAGATGGCGGACGGCGCGGCGCTGAGCGGGCCGCTCTTCCTGGTGGGTCTCTTCTCTCAGCTCGACGCGCTGCTGCGCACCCCGATGGAGGAGCTGGTCCGCCGTATCGACCTGGCTAGTGCGGTGCGAAGCGCGCTCCTGCGGCAGGGTGGCCCGTACGCGGGGTGGCTGGCGCTGGTCGAGGCGTACGAGCGGGGGGAGTGGCACGCGGTGGCCGAGTACGCTCGTTCACGGGGAGTGGCGGTGCCGGCGTTGTCCGGTCTGTACCTGTCCGCACTGCAGTGGGCCCGCGAGCGGGTGCAGCAGATGCACGAGTAGCCTCGTCCGCCGGCTGCGCCGCGACGGCGCTATCGGCGCGCCCGCCGAGACTGTCCGCGGGCGCGTTGGCGGCGATGCCGAAGCGCGCGCGGTCGCCGGCCTCCGCGCCCCAGAGGCGGCGGCTGAGGAAGAAGCGCTCGCCCGCGCGCACCCGCAGCACGCCGAGCTCGAGCGTGTCGGCGCCGAAGTCGCCGCGCGCGCGGACGGCGAGGCGCACGCGGTGCTCGCCGGCCGGCACCTGCAGGCGCACCAGCGCGATGCGGTCCGGCAGCAGCGACCAGCTCCGCGTGTCGGCCTGCTCCAGCGCGTTGCCCGCCAGGTTGCCCAGCAGCCCCGCGAGGTCGCCCGCCAGCTCGCCGCCCTGCTTGCCGGCCTTGCGCTCCAGCTCCCGCGCCAGCAGGTACTTGACCATGCCGCGCGCCACCGCGCGGGTGAAGATCAGCGGCTGCTGAGCGACGAAGTCGCGCACGACCTCGCCCGAGACGTCGTCGAGCACCGGCGCGTCGGCGACGGAGTCGCCGACCAGCAGGCGCACCTCGGCGGGCGCGCTGGCCTCCAGCCGATAAGCCGGCCAGGCGAGCTTGACCACGAACGCGTCCTCGATGCGGCTGCGCCGCCGGTAGCGCGGGGAGTCGTCCCACGCCCAGCCCCAGCGCGCCGGGCCGCTCAGGCCGCCGAGCAGCCGGGTGGCGAAGTGGCCGGCGGCCTCGGCCACGGAATCGTCGTTGTCCGTGAGGCCGTCCAGCTCCTCGCCGTAGAGCGGCAGCAGCAGGCCGCTGGCGGTGCGGTGCGCGACGAAGCCGTGCTCCAGCAGCACGACGATCTCCGCCGTGCCCGGCGCGCGCGCTGCGGCCCCGTAGCGGCGCGCCGCCGAGTCCGCCACCTCGGTGAGGTCGGCGGCGCGCGCCGCCTGGTAGAGCTCCTGCCCGAAGTGCGGCGGCGCAGCGTGGAAGCTCTCGCCGCACGCGTCGTAGGCGCGCTCGGCCAGCCGCAGCGAGACGGCCGCGTCGTTGGCCGCGCCGCCCCGCGCGTACACCCAGCCGCTGAAGTAGTGCAGGAACGGGTCGGCCGCGCAGGCGTCGGCCTCGGCCCAGCGCGCCAGCATCCGGCTCGTCTTGCGCGCCTCCACCAGCGCGCCGCCCACGTCGGCGAGCGCGAGGTAGTTCTTCATGCGGAAGTAGGGGATCATCCCCAGCTCCGCGCGCGAGGGCACGTAGGCGAGCACGCGGTCGTTGACCAGCAGCGTGGCCGCGCCGCGGCTGACGCTCTTGGTGTAGCGCGCGTCGGCCTCGCGCTCGGCCCACTCGAAGGCGGCGTTGCTCTCCGCGTGGCGGCCGGCGTAGTGCAGCACCACGGCGCGCTGCAACTGGCGTTGCAGTGCGTCGCGCGGCGCGCCGTGCTTGGGCGAGGCCAGCAGCGCGAGCGCCGAGTCGTACTGGCCAGTCATCAGGTAGTGGCGCAGCCAGGCGTCGGCGTCGTCCAGCGAGCGCGAGAGCAGCGGCGAACCGGCGGGCAGCAGCGAGGGCGCCGGCCGCGGCGGCAGCCCCGGCGCGCTGGCGCAGCCGGCGAGCACGGCGGCGAACAGCACCGCCGCGCCCGCCGCCCGCCCCCACCCGGCCCGCCGCCTGCCCGTGCGCGTCATGGCGTGCTCCGCGGGCTCAGCGCTGCCGCTCCAGCACGATGATGCGCCGCTGCGCCTCGGCGATCGCGCCGGCCAGCTTGGCGTAGGCGTCGCCCGTCGCGGCGATCCGCTCCAGTTCCAGCTGGTGCAGGAAGAGCTGGTAGCGGATCTGCGCCTCGATCGGCCGCAGTTGCTTGTCCAGCACGCGGGCGATGTGCAGCGTCGTCTCCGGGTGGTTCGGGCGCAGCACGTCGGCGCGGTCGTAGCGCTCCAGCGCCAGGTCCAGCCGGCCGCGCGCGGCGTAGTCGTCGCCCTCGCGCAGCAGCGCCTCGGCCTGCGCGGCGGTGCGCGCGGTGCGCGAAGCGCCGGCCGCGGTGGCGACGGTGCGCAGGCCCTGCGGCTCGCGGTAGGTGTAGCTGCGCACGCGCCCGTCCTGCAGCGCCACCAGCGCGAGCTCGCCCACCGCGTCGCGGATCGGCTGGCCGGGCTGCGCCGCGACCAGCACGCGCGCGCCGCCGCTGCCGCGCCGCTCCCACGCCTCGGCCGTGGTGCGCGTGGCCGCCAGCACCTGCGCCTCGCTCATGCCCGGCAGCAGCTCGCCACGCATCACCGCCTCGCAGACCGCGGGTGCACAGCCTTCCAGCGCCGCGGCGGTCGTCTCCAGCGCCTGCGCCGCCAGCCGCTGCCGCTCCACGTCGCCGGCGGCGCGCACGTCGCCCACCGTCGAGTCGGAGAGCGAGCGGATGGTGCCGCCGTTCTGCAGGATCGGCTCCGGCTGGATGCGCGGGCCGCAGGCCGCCGTGCCCAGCGCCAGCAGCGCCGCCGAGATCAGATGTCGCTTCATCACGCCCTCCTTGGCGCTCTTACAGCCGCAGCCGTGGCTTCTCGACGAACTTCTTGATCTTGTGCTGGCCGACCCAGGTCTTGGCGTTCGTCTCCAGGTCCACCAGCGTCAGGTCCACCTGGTAGAAGACGACGCTGCGGCCGCCCTCGCGGTCCTCGATGGACTCGATGTCGCCCTGCAGCAGGTACTGCGCGCCGGCCTCCTGCGCCCAGCGCGCGCGCGTGCCGGCGGCGGCGTGCTCCTGCTGGTCCGCCCGCTCCTCGCGGACCTCTTCGCGCTCCTCCGGGCTGGCCACCACCTGCACCAGCCCGCTGCGCACGTAGGCGCGCTCCAGGTCCTTGACGAAGGTGCCAACGGGGATGTGCTCCATGGCGCGGTTGCGGATGGTGCCGACGATCACCGTCGGCGGCCGGCCGCCGTGTGCCTGCGCGTACTGCAGCGCCCAGTTCGGACCGGCCTGCGCCTGGAAGCTCTGGCGGATCAGCTCGTCGGCGACCAGGCGGCTGTCGACGTCGTTCCAGCGCCCGGACAGGTCGATCGCCTGCTCGGGCGCCACACGCGTGACCTGCTTGGCGCAGCCGCTCGCGCCGAGCGCCAGCGCGGCCAGCAGCGCGGCCAGCAGGCGGCGGGGATGTGGGATGGTGTTCATGGTGGGTCTGCACGGGAACGGGAGACGATCGGCGCCGGCAGCGCCGCCTGCCCGCCCCAGCGAGCAGACGACGTACCCGCGCGCCCCAAAAACCCAAGCAATTGGCGGCACTTCACTTACCGCGCGCCTTCGCCGCACCGCCCCCGCCCCCTGTCCTCCCCAGCGGACAGAGGAGGCAGGGATCAGGGGTCAGGGGGTGGGCTGCCGGCTACCAGCTTCCGGCTACCAGCTACCGGCTTCCGGCAACATCGGGGTTCGCTGGCAGCCGGTAGCTGGTAGCCGGCAGCCGCTTCCCTGAATCCCGAATCCTATCTATCCAGCCCATAACCCTTCAGCTTCTGCCAGAGCGTGGTGCGGCCCATGCCGAGCAGGGCGGCGGCGCGGGTGCGGTTGCCCTCGGCCTCCTGAAGGGCCTGGAGGATCAGCTCGCGCTCCTGCTGCGGCGTCGGCGCCTGGTAGCGCCGGCCGGTCTCCGCGCGGGCATCGGCGGCGGCAAGCTCGCCGCGCGCGTCGGCGTCGGCCCGACGCGCGGCGGTGGCGCCCTCGCGCACCTCGGGCGGCAGGTGGCTGGGCAGCACCCAGGCGCCGTCGCAGACGATGCAGGCGTGCTCGATGGTGAACATCAGCTCGCGCACGTTGCCCGGCCAGTCGTAGGCCTGCAGCAGCCGCAGCGTCTCCTCGGAGCAGCCCCGGATGCGCCGGCGCGGGTCGGCGGCCTGCTCGTTCCAGCGCGCCACCGCGGCGGCCGCGAGCGCGGGGATGTCCTCCGGCCGCTCCTTCAGCTCCGGCACGCGGATCTGGAAGACCTTGAGGCGGAAGTAGAGGTCGGCGCGGAACTTCCCGGCCTCGACCATCGCTTCCAGGTCCTGGTGCGTGGCGGCGACGACGCGCACGTCCACCTTGGTCGGGCGCGCGGTACCCACGCGCGTGACCTCGCGCTCCTGCAGCACTCTCAGCAGCCGCGCCTGCATGCCGGCGCTGACGTCGCCGATCTCGTCGAGGAAGAGCGTGCCGCCGGTGGCCTCCTCGAAGACGCCCTTGCGGTCGGCGACGGCGCCGGTGAACGCGCCCTTGACGTGGCCGAACAGCTCGCTCTCCAGCAGCGTCTCGGAGAGTGCCGAGCAGTTGACCGCGACGAACGGCCGGCCGCGGCGCGGGCTCTCGTCGTGGATGGCGCGCGCGAGCAGCTCCTTGCCGGTGCCGGTCGCGCCGCGCAGCAGCACGGTGCTCTCGGTGGGCGCCACGCGCTCGACGGCGCGCAGCACCTCGCGCATCTTCGCGCTGCCGCCCACCACGCGGGCGACGCCCTCGCCCAGCACCGGCTCGCGCCGCGCCAGGATGGAGCGGATCTTCGCGCGCAGGCGGTCGTTGTCGCAGGGCTTGGTGAGGTAGTCGTCGGCCCCGAGCTTCAGCGCCTCCACGGCGGTGTCGACGGTGGCGTAGCCGGTGAGCATCAGCACCGGCACGGTGCTGCCGGAGCGCCGCAGCTCCTCCAGCACGGAGAGGCCGGTGCGGCCGGGCATCTTCATGTCCAGCAGCACCAGGTCGAAGCTGTCGGCGCGCAGGCGCTCCAGCCCGGCGTCGCCGTCGGGTGCGGCCTCCACGCGGTAGCCCTCGTCGGCCAGCAGGGCGCCGGTCCCCACGCGGAAGGCGCGGTCGTCGTCGATGATCAGCAGGCGTGCGCTCTCGTTCACTGGCTCAGGCGACCCGGGGTAAGAGGTGGCTGGCGGCGGCGTCTTCGGAGCGCGGGCCGTCCACCTCGGCCGCGGCGCGCGCCGGCGCCAGCGTCTCGCGCGGCAGCCGCACGAGGAAGCGGCTGCCCACGCCCGGCTGGCTCGCCACCGCGAGACGGCCGCGGTGGCCGCGCACGATCCCCTCGGAGACGAAGAGCCCCAGGCCGACGCCGTGGAGGCCCGGCTTGGTGGTGTAGAACGCCTCGAAGATGTGTGGCAGGTGCTCCGCCTCGATGCCCGCGCCGGTGTCCTCCACCCACAGCACGACCTCCTCGGGCTCGGCGGCCGTACCCACGCGCAGCGTGCCGCCGGCGGGCATTGCGTCCAGCGCGTTCTCCACCAGGTTCGTCAGCACCTGCTGGATGGCGTCCGGGTGCAGCACCACGCTGGGCAGCGCCGGGTCGAGCGCCGTCTCCAGGCGCACGCCCTGCCCCGCGAGCCGGCGCTCGGCGAGCGTCAGCACGCGCGTGGCGAGCGCGTTCAGGTCCGCCGCGGTGGCGGCGTCGGCGAGCGGGCGGCTCTGGTCCAGCATCTGGCGGGTGAGCACCGCCATGCGCTGCAGCTCTTCCTGCGCCAGCTCCAGGAACTCGCGGTTGGGGTCGCGCGGGTCGCCGCGACGCGCCAGCGCCTCCAGGCAGTTCTGAATGTTGTAGATCGGGTTGTTGATCTCGTGCGAGAGCTGCGCGACCAGGCGGCCCATCGCCGCCAGCTTCTCGCGGTGGATCAGCTCGGCCTGCGCCGAGCGCAGCCGCGCCTCGCGCTCGGCGATGGCCGCGCGCATCTCGCCGAAGACGACGGCCAGCCGCCCGATCTCGTCGCTGGAGGGCCGCGGCAGCGGCGCGTCGAACTGCCCGCGCGCCAGCTCGGCCGCCGCCGCGGCCAGCGCCTGCGCCGGCCGCGCCACGATGCGGCTGACGACGCCGGCCAGCAGCAGCGCCAGCGCCAGCGCGGCCACCCCGATGAGGATCAGCGAGCCGTAGATCCCGCGCGCCACGCGCAGCTCGTCGGCGATCGGCCGGAAGAGCAGTACCGTCACCGGAATGCGATACGTGGGCAGGCGCACCGCGCTGGTCAGGTAGGGCTGGCCCGCCAGCTCGTGCTGCCGCGCGGTGGCGCTCGCGCGCAGCAGCTCCGGCAGCCCGTGCGCGCTCAGGTCGGCCTTCAGGCTGTCGGCCAGCGTGCTGGCGACCAGCGAGTCGCCCACCACCAGCGCCAGGTCTGCCCCGCCGATCAGGCTCTTCTTCAGGTCGGCGACCAGCTCGGGCGTGAACTTCGCGCCGACGCCGACCACGCCCACCAGCCCGCTGTCGGTGACCACCGGCCAGATCGCCAGGCGGATCGGGGCGCCGACACTGTCGTGCAGCGTGCTGACGATGCCCTGCCGTCCCTGCTCCAGCAGCACTTCGCGCGCGATGGCGGCGCCGGCGCGCACCAGCGTCTCGCCGCTGGTGTCGGCGGCGAGCACCACCAGGTCCGGCTCCAGGGCGCGTAGCAGGATGCGCCGCATGCGGCGGGTGTCGCCCGCCAGCCAGGCGCGCTCCAGCTCGCGCTCGTCGGCGCGCAGGCGCGCCTCCTGGCGCAGCAGCGAGTCGCGCAGCGCCCAGTTGCTCTGCAGCGGGGCGGCCGAGCCGCTCAGCTCGTCGGTGGCACGCTGGTAGACGCGCTGCTCCACCGCGCGCCCGATGAGCAGCAGCGTCGGCACCACGATGAGCAGCGCCGCACCGGCGAAGAGGAAGAAGACTTTCGTCCGCAGCGACAAGCCGCGCATAGCCGATCCTGGATGAGCGGATCCCGAGCCGCGCCCGCAACCCGAGCGTTCACTGAACGGTGCGCGCCGTTCAGTGAACAGCGGCGCGGCCCGTTCGGAACACCGCGAACACCCCCGCGGACCGCGGGAGCGAGCGCTGAAAACTAAGGCGGCGTGCGGCTTTTCGCCATGTGCACGCACGAACAGGCGTTTGGGCACACCCGTTGCCTTAGTCTGGGGCCGAGGGCCGGGGCGACGCGCTCCAGAACGGTGTACCCACGAGGCGCCGGCGTACGCCATCCACCACGGAGAACGAAGATGAAGAAGCTCTTCAGCGTGCTGGCCATGGCCGCCCTGGTGGCGGCGTGCGGCGGCGGCGACGAGGCGGCCGAGGGCACGCAGGTCGGCACCGACACCAGCCTGGTGACCACGACCGACACGGTGATGCAGCCAATCGTCACGCAGGACACGGCGATGGTCGTCACCGACACCATGGTGCAGGCCGACACGGCTGTCGTCACCGACACCGTTCCGCGCCCGTAAGCGGACCCGCTTGGTTCCGCGCCCGCACGGCCGTGCGGGCGCTTGGCAGGACCCCTTTTTCCGAGGATAGGAGATCCCCATGAAGAAGCTGTTCAGCGTTTTCGCGATGGCGGCCCTGGTGGCGGCGTGCGGTGGTGGCAACGAGGCGGCGGATGAGGGCGTGGTGGCCGATACGGCCATCGCTCCGGCCGTCGAGGCGCCGGCCGCTCCGGCCCCGCTGCCGACCGACACGATGGGCGCGATGCCGATGGACACCGGCGCCGCCGCCGGCATGACGGACACGGCCGGCGCGGCCACCACCACGCCGCCGCAGCCGTAACCCATCGCGAGAGCGCCGCTCTCCTCCTCGCGGGCCCGGGCAGCTTGCCCGGGCCCGCGAGGTTTTTTACAGGGGTCAGGGGGGCTGCCGGCTACCAGCTACCAGCTACCAGCTACCAGCTACCAGCTTCCGGCTACACCGGGGATTCGCGGGCAGCCGGTAGCCGGCAGCCGGCAGCCATCCCCCCCCGACCCCTGGCCGGTGTAGATTTCGGGCATGGCCCCCGCGGCCGCTCGATCCCACCCCTGAGACCGGGAGCTGACCGTGAGGCGAACGACCACTCCTGCCCTCCCCGCCCGGGGCCCCGCAGCGCGCGCCGGGCTCGGGCTGCTCGGCGTCCTCGCGCTGGCCGCCTGCCAGAACCCCGACAGCCGTGCCACGCAGGCGTTCGCCGCGGGCGCAGAACAGCTCGACTCCGCGGCCGTCGCGCAGCAGGCCGCCCGGGCGCACGCGGACAGCCTGGCGCGCGCGCGGGCGCGCTTCGGCGAGCGCGTGCCGCGGCCAGACTCGCTGCGCGCGCTCTACGTCAACGGCTGGGCCGCCGGCTCGCGCTCGCGCATGCGCGCGCTGCTCGACATCGCCGAGCAGACGGAGATCAACGCCTTCGTCGTCGACCTCAAGGAGTCGGACACCTTCCTGACCTACGACTCCACCGGCATCGCGCTGGCCAGGGAGATCGGCGCCGACCAGCGGCCGGCCTCGCAGTGGCTGCCCGCGCTGGTCGATACGCTGCAGGCGCGCGGCATCTACCCGATCGCGCGCATCGTCGTCTTCAAAGACCGCATGCTCGCCGAGAAGAAGCCGGAGCTGGCGATCCGCCACGTGGACGGCGGCGTCTGGAAGGACCAAAAGGGCAAACCCTGGGTCAACCCGTACCACCGCGCGGTCTGGGACTACAACGTCGCCATCGCGACGGAGGCGCTGGAGATGGGCTTCCGCGAGGTGCAGTGGGACTACGTCCGCTTCCCGGACGTGGTGCCGAGCCTGAGGCGCACCATGAGCTTCCCCGGCGCGGGCGAGAAGTCGAGGGCGGACAACATCCGTGACTTCATCCTCTACTCGAAGGAGCAGTTGCGGGAGTACCAGGTGCCGGTGACGGCCGACGTCTTCGGACTGGTGACGCACCTGGAGAACGACGTGGGCATCGGGCAGAACTGGGAGCAGGTCATCACCGCGGCGGACGCGGTGCTGCCGATGGTCTACCCGTCGCACTACTACGCGGGGCAGTACGGCATCCGCCAGCCGAACGCGCACCCGTACGAGATGGTGCGCATCAGCATGCAGGACGCCGTAGAGCGCACGGAGCACCTGCGCCGGCAGGGCCAGACGGTGGGCGAGATCATCCCCTGGCTGCAGGCGTTCACCGCCGACTACCTGAACGACGGCATCACCTACGGCCCGGCGCACCTGCGCCAGCAAATCCAGGCGACGTACGACGCGGGGCTGAAGAGCTGGGTGCTGTGGAACCCCGGCAGCCGCTACGACGTGTACCTGCCGGCGCTGCGCCCGGCGGACGGCTCGCCCTCGCCGCTGGAGAAGAGCGGCTGGAAGCCGCTGCGCTGGGAGGTGCCGCGCGGCCGGCTGAGCCAGGTGATCCGCAAGCGCGAGGCGGCCGAGCGCGCCGCCCGCCTCGCCGCGGCCTCCGCCGAGCGCGCGCGCGACAGCGTGGCCACGCCGGCGGCGGCGGCCGGCCAGCCGCGCCGCTGAGCGCCCGCCCGCGCAGGCGTGCTGCGGGGCCGGCCTTGTGGCCGGCCCCGCTCGCGTTCTAAGCTACCGCGCATGCCGAACCCGACCCGCCCTCGCCGCGCCACCACGACCGGCGCCCACGCCGCGCGCGCGGCGTACGTCGCCGTGCTGCTGCTGGCGACGCTGGTGCCGCTCTCCTTCACCGGCGGCGGCGAGCTGGTCGCCGAGCGGCTGGTGCGCGCGCTGCTGCCCGCGCCCGGCTGGAAGCTGCTGGTCGACGCCGTGCGCAACCTGCTGCTCTTCGCCGGCTGGGGCGTGGTCTGGCGGCTGAGCGCGCCGGTCGCCTCGCCGGCCGACGAGCGCGACGTCGTGCGCGGCGCGCTGCTCAGCGGCGCGCTGCTCAGCGTGCTGGTGGAGGCGGGCCAGCTCTTCTCGCCCGCGCGCGACACCAGCGTGCTGGACCTGCTGACCAACACCGCCGGCGCCGGCCTGGGCGCGGCGGCGGCGGCGTGGGCCGTGCACGAGGTGGCGCGCTGGCGCGGGCGGCCCTCGTTCCTGGGGCTGCCCGCCGGGCTGCTGGCGCTGCCCTACCTGCTGGCCGCCGGCTTCGAGGCGGCGGTGCCGCTCTTCCTCCAGCACGCGCAGCTCGGCGTCTGGGGCGGGCCGCTGGCGCGGCTGGCCGCCGCGCTGACGGAGGCGGACGGCGCCCTCGCCGCCGGCTTCTCGCGCGCGGACCTGCTGCTCTTCGTGCCGGCCGGCGCGCTCGGCGCCATGTCGCTGCGCGAGCGCGGCCTGCCCTACGCGCGGGCCGGGGTGCTCGCGGCGCTCGCCGGCGCCGGCGTGGCGCTGCTCGGTGAGCTGGTGCACGGCATGACGGGCTACCCGGTGGTCTGGGGCGCGCTGCTCGCGCGCGCGCTCGGCGCGGCGCTGGGGGCGGGGCTGGCGGCGGCGTTCCTGCCGGCGTGGAGCCGGCGGCTGCGCGGGGCGCAGCGGCTGGCGGCGTTCTGGACGGCGTACGCCGCGCTCGTGCTCTTCTGGGCCTGGCGGCCGTTCGAGCTGGACGCGCGCCCCGAACGCCTGCTCGCCGACCTGGCGCCCGCGCGCTGGGTGCCCGTGGTGGCACTCGCCCGCGAGGCGGACCTGGCCGGCGTCGCGGCGGTCGGCATCGGCTTCTTCCTCTTCTTCCCCGTCGGCGCGCTGCTCGCCGTCTGGCCGCTGCGGCGCAGCGGGCCGTGGCGCGGGCTGCGGCCGGGGCTGGGCCTGGCCGCGCTCGCGGCGCTCGGCCAGGCGCTCATCGCCGGCCGGCAGTTCGACGTGACGCTGCTCTGCGTGCAGCTCGCGGCGGTGGTCGTCGGCGCCGCGCTGGCGCGCCAGGCGGGCTACCGCACCGTGGGCCAGGTGGTGGGGCCGCGGCGGCTCAGCCGGCGGTGAAGAAGCGCCAGAGCGCGCCGTAGGCGAACTCCAGCGACGGCAGCGAGCACCACTCCTGCGCCTGGTGGCACTGCGCGGTCTCGCCCGGCCCGAAGTTGACGGCGGGGATGCCGTGGGCCGTCAGGCGCGCCACGTCGGTCCACGCCTGCTTGGGCTGCACGGCGAGGTGCTCGCGCCGGCGCCACGCGTCCAGCAGCGGGTGGTCCAGGCAGACGTCGCCGGCCGGCGCCTGGTCGACGACCTCGACCTCGACGTCCGGGCCGGCCAGCGCGCGCAGCTCGGCGGCGGCGTCCTCGGCACGGCGGCCCGGCGCGAAGCGCACATTCACGTTCAGCGCGAGCGCGTCCGGCACCACGTTGCGCGAGTTGGCCGTCGCCGCCTGCGTGGGCACCATCACCTCGTAGAAGCTCAGCTCGCCGATGCGCACCTCGCGCCGCTGCAGCGCCTGCAGCCGCTGCAGCAGCGGCACGGCGCGGAGGAGCGCGTTCTCGCCCTGCCAGGGCCGCGCGCTGTGCGCCCGCGTGCCGCGCACCGTCAGCGTCGCGTGCAGCGTGCCCATCGCCCCGAGCATCAGCGTCTGGTCGGTCGGCTCCAGCACGAACGCCAGGTCCAGCGCGGGCAGCGCGCCGCTGCGCAGCACCGGCTCCAGCTCGTTGCCCGCGTCCGCGCCCTCCTCGCCCGCGTAGAAGACCCAGACCGGGCGCGCGCGCGTCAGCGCGCGCCGCTCGTCCAGCAGCGCGAGCATCACGGCGAGCCCGGCCTTCATGTCGCTGGCGCCGCAGCCGTAGACGCGCCCGTGGCGCACGGCGTAGTCCTGCTCCGCGGCGCAGCGCACCGTGTCCAGGTGGCCGACCAGCGCCACCGTCGGCCGCGCGTCGGCCGGCTCCGGCGCGGGCGCGCAGACGACGGAGTCGCCGATGCGCCGCACCGCGGCCTCGCCCGCCGCCGCGCGGCAGCGCGCCTCCACCCAGTCGGCGAGGCGCGCCTCCGTCCCGGTCTCGCTGGGGATGCGGCAGAGCTGCAGCGTCAGCTCGGCGAGCTGCGGTGTGGTCATGGGCGTGCGGCGGTCGGAAACGGGGAGCGGAAAGCCAGCATCGACGGGCGGCGGGACGGCAGCTCAGAAGTCCTTGCGCCGGAAGCGCCGCAGCCCCAGGTACAGCGGCACGAGCAGCCAGAGCGTGAGCACCGCGACGGCGACGAGCGTGCCGGTGGAGCCGCCGAAGAACTGCTGGAAGACGGCGCCGGTGTAGCCCATCAGCGCGGAGATGTCGAAGCGCAGCAGCAGCAGCACGCGCGCCAGGTCCACCGGGTTGAGCAGCATCAGGCCGAGCAGCGGCTGCTCCAGCGGGTAGTCGGCGAAGGTGGTGGCGAGCAGCAACACCAGGCCGTCGTAGACGACGGCGGTCAGCAGCCAGAGCGCGATCGCCAGGCCCAGCCCCTTCACCTTGTCCTCGGTGCGCACGGCGATCAACAGCGAGACGGCGAGGAAGACCGCGGTCAGCGCCGCGCCGGTACCCAGCAGCGCGAAGAGCGTGGCGTAGCGCACCGTCTCGTCCATCCCGAGGTAGACGAACGGCAGCCCCATCCCCACCAGGAAGGCGGCGACCAGCGGCAGCACCAGCCCCAGGTACAGCCCCGCGAACATCTGCCGGCGGCTGACCGGCTGCGCCAGCAGCAGCTCGGTGAACTCGCGCGCGTTGTACAGGTACATCGTCCCGAAGACGATGCTGACCAGCGGCACCACGAAGAGCACCACGTTCAGCAGGCTGAGCAGCGCCTTCACGCCCGTGTCGCTGAAGCGCAGCAGGGCGTCGGCGAGCAGCAGGAAGAAGAGCGTGTAGCCGATCAGCCAGCGGCTGCGCACCACGTCGTGCAGCTCGTACTTCATGATCTTGGCGGTGGTGCTCATGCGGCCAACCCCTCCGTCATCACCTGCGCGATGGCGCGCTCCAGGTTCGGTTGCCGGGTGACGTCCTTCAGCTCGTCCACGGGGCCGGCGAAGCGGACCCGGCCCTCCAGCAGGAACGCCACGTCGTCGGAGAGCTCTTCCAGCTCGCTCATGATGTGCGAGGTCAGGATGAAGGTGCGCCCGCGCGCGCGCTCCGAGAGGATCTTGTCCTTGAGGATGCTGCTGGAGACGGGGTCCAGCCCGGCGGTCGGCTCGTCCAGGATCAGCAGGTCGGGGCGGAAGAGGAACGCGGCCACGGCGTTGACCTTCTGCCGGGTGCCGCCGGAGAGCGTGCGCAGCGGCTTGCGCAACTGGTCGTCCAGGTCGAACTGCTCGATCAGCTCTTCGTCCAGCGCGGCGCCCCGGCCGCGCAGGTCCTTGAGCATGCCGAGCAGCTCGGCGCCGCTGAGGTTCTCGGGGAAGCGCGCGATCTGCGGCATGTAGCCGATGCGCGCGCGGTAGCCGAAGTCGCCCTCGATCGGCTGGCCGTCGAAGCGGATCTCGCCCGTGTCGGGGCGCGCCAGGCCCAGGATCATCTTGATGAGCGTGGTCTTGCCCGCGCCGTTGGGCCCGACGACCGCCGTGATCTGGCCGTCGCGGATCGTCAGGTCGATGCCCTGCAGCACCTCCAGCCTGCCGAAGCGCTTCTGCAGCCGGGTGATCTCGATCATGACGCCATCCGCATTGCCGGGCGCTCGTCCACCAGCGTCTCGGGCGTGAGCGCGGGCAGCAGTTGCTCCGCGCGGTCGAGCAGCGCGATGAAGATGCTGCGCAGCAGGATCAGCGCCGGCTCGTTCTGCTCGACGAGCAGCGAGAAGAGGCGCACGGGGCGGTGCGGCACGTCGCCGACGCCGTCGCGGTTCAGGTCGTAGCCGCGATAGCCGTCGTAGTAGTTGCCCTCGAAGTCCACGCTGTTGGTGCGGCTGTTGGTCGAGACGTCGAAGGTGTTGCCGATGAAGTCGTTGCGCGCGAAGCGGCCCTCGCTGGTGCTGGCCATCAGCTTCACCGCCCAGCCGTTGTCGACGAAGCGGTTGCCCTCGGCCTGGATGCGCACGGCGCCGTCGGCGAAGAGCCCGGTGGTGTTGCGCGCGAAGACGTTGCGCGTGATGACCGGGTCGTAGATCTCCTTGAGCAGCAGGCCGTAGGCGGCGCTGCCCCAGTTGTCCTCGAAGCGGTTGCCGGTCATCGAGACACGCCGCGTGTACATCACCGCCACGCCCGCGCCGTTCCTGCGGAAGACGTTCTGCTCGTAGGCGCAGTCGTCGGCGAACATGAAGTGCAGCCCGTAGCGCAGGTTGCCCTCGCTGCGGTTGCGGCGCGCCACGATGTAGTGCGCGAACTCGAAGTACATCCCGTCGCGATGGCCGAAGACGATGTTGTCCTCGACCAGGACGTTGCGCGCCGTCCAGAGGTGGATGCCGTTGCCGGTCGCCTCCTCGCTGGTCGGGTCGGCGCGCAGCAGGTTGCCGCGGACCACGCAGTCCCGCGCGCCCGCCAGGTAGATGCCGAAGAACGTCTTCTCGAAGCGGTTGCCCTCGATGCGGCAGCCGCCGACCTCGGTGACGCGTAGCGCGGCGCGGTCCTCCACGCGGCTGACGCCGGTGTTCGCGAAGCGCAGCCCGCGGATGGTCACGCTGTCGGCGGTGACGCTGAGGATCTCGCCCCGGCCCTGCCCGTCCAGCGTCGGCCAGCCCTCGCCCTGGATGGTCAGCGGCTTGTCGACGTAGACCAGCGGCTCGCGGTAGGTGCCGGCCCGCACCACGATGACGGCGCCGGGCGCGGCGCGGCGCACCGCCTCGCCCAGCGTGCGCAGCGGCCCCTCCGGCGAGACGACCAGGCGCGGCTGCGCGGGCGCCTCCGCCGCACCGGCGCCGAGCCCGGCGAGCGCGGCCAGCAGCAGCGCCCACGGCAGACGCGCAGCGCGCCGGCGACGCTCAGTGCGCGGTGTCATGCGCCCCTGCCCCGCCGGGCGGCGGCGCCGCCGGGCCGTGCGCGGCGTGGCCGGCGCCCACCCGCGCGCCGGCGCGCGCCACCGTCTCCAGCACCTGCTCCCAGCTCAGCCGCCGGCCGGCGTGCTCGCGGGCCAGCCGCTCGGCCTCCGCCGGCGTCGAGACGGCCAGCAGCCCCATGCCCATCGGGCTGCTCACGCGCTCGCCCTGCACGAAGTGCGCGCTGTCGGCGCTCACGAACTCGCCCGGCCGCGCATAGTCGGTCACCCACAGCGAGTGCGCCGGCTCGGAGCCGTGCTGCGCCAGGTAGTAGTTGGCCAGGCACTCCACCGAGTCGAACTTGTGCACGCGCCCGCGGCGTGTCACCAGCTCGCTGCCGAAGCGCTCGTCGCTGATGGTCATGCGGCAGTAGCCGCACTGGTCCTGCCCGTAGGCGATGGGCTGCGGGCCGCGCGGGCCGCAGCCCGCCGCACCCAGCGCGAGCAGCGCCAGCGCCAGGACCCGGAGAGAACGCATCGCTCGCCTCACGGCGCCCTCACCCGCTGACCGTCTGCGCGCGGAACGCCGCCGCGTGCTCCGTCGTACGCGGCACACGGCGCCGCTCGCGCAGCGTCAGCAGCACCGCCAGCGCCACCAGGCCGAAGGCCGCGAACGCCATGATCCCGCCCAGCGCCGGCCAACTGCTGGCGGTGAAGTTCAGGATCTGCTTGGTGCCCAGGATCGGCGGCTGGTAGACGGCGCCCGGCACCTTGATGATCGCCGCCTCCATGTCCAGGTTGTGCCCGTAGTCGTACGTCCAGCGCCAGAAGTCCCACAGCCCCGCCGCCGCCAGCCCCGCGAAGAGCACCGTGTAGACGTAGAGCGCCCGCCGATTGCCCCACAGCGCCACCAGCAGCGCGCCCGCGATCAGCCCGGCCACCACCCAGGGGAAGAACTGCAGCTCGGGGATGCCGGCCGGGTCGATCGTCTTCATCCCGATGTAGTGGTTCAGCCCGTTGATGTTGGCGATGTCCTGCTCCTTGATGCCGCGCACGTCGTCGATGCTGATGAGCATGCCCAGGCCCTCCGGGTACTGCGGCGCGATGAGGTTGATGCGCCACAGCGGGAAGGCGTAGAGCGTGCCCAGCGCGGCGGCCGCGAGCGCGACCAGGATGCGTGCGTGCTTGGTCATGCAGTTCCCTCGTCCGGTGTGAAAACGGGGAGGAAGGCGGCGCCTTCCTCCCCGGTCCTGCAGGCGTCGCGCCCTGAGCGCGGGCTGCAAGGCCCGCGCTCAGTCGGTCGTCCCGTGCTCAGCGCGAGCTGGCGCCCGGCTGCGCGCCCGGCTGGATCTGCTGCTGCCGCGACTGCTGCGTCTGCGCGCGGGGGCTGGTGTTCCCCGTCAGCGGCACGGTGCTGCCCGCCGGCGAGACCCGCACGTAGCCCTGCATCTCCTGGTGCAGCGCCGAGCAGAAGTCGGTGCAGTAGAAGGGGAAGATCCCCGTGCGCTGCGGTACCCACTTCAGCGTCTTCGTCTCGCCCGGCGGCAGGATGAGCTCCGCATTGTTCGCGCCGAGGACGGCGAAGCCGTGCAGAATGTCCCAATCCTGTTCCACGTTGGTGACGTGGAAGTAGACGGTGTCGCCGAGCTGCACGCCCTCGATGTTGTCCGGCGCGAAGTGGCTGCGGATGGAGAGCATCTTCACGTCCACGCGCTTGCCGCGGCGGGTGATGCCCGTCTCGGCCTGGCCGCCGACCTTGTTGGGGTTGGTGTTCTCGGTCAGCTTGTGGAACTTGACCTGCTTCTCCTTGATCAGCTCCGCCGGCAGCGCCTGCGCGTAGTGCGGCTCGCCGACGGTGGGGAAGTCCAGCAGCAGCTTCATCTTGTCGCCGCTGATGTCGATCAGCTGCGCGGACTGCGCCAGCTCGGGGCCGGTGGGCAGGTAGCGGTCCTTGGTGATCTTGTTCATCGCCAGGAGGTACTTGCCGTACGGGTTCTTGCTGTCGCCGCCGGGCACCATGATGTGGCCGACCGAGTAGTAGACCGGGATGCGGTCCAGCACCTCCCAGGTGCCCAGCTTCCACTTCACCACCTCGGAGGAGATGAACATCGAGGTGTAGGCGTTGCCCTGGCCGTCGAACTCGGTGTGCAGCGGCCCGAGGCCGGGGTTCTGCACCTCGCCGACCATCGTCGCCTCGTACTTCAGGATCGGGATGCCGCTCAGCTCACCCTCGAACTGCCGCTGCTGGATCGCCTGCTGCAGCTTCTGGAAGCTGTGCACCGGGATGACGGTCGCCAGCTTGCCGCCGCCGACGATGTACTCGCCCGTGGGGTCGACGTCCACGCCGTGCGGGCTCTTGGGCGTGGGCAGGAAGTAGACGACGCCCGGGCACTGCTGCGGGTCGAGCATGCGCACGCTGGTCTTGCGCGTGCTGCGCGCGATCTTGCTCTTCGGGTCCAGGTAGTTGTGCCGGTAGTCGGCCGGCACGGTGCGCGCCTTGCCCTGCTCCACGCACTGCTCCGCCAGGCGGTAGTTGACGGCGGCGATGTAGTCCTTGTCGTTCTTGCTGGCGTTCTGCTCCAGCTTGGTGTACGCCTGCTCGGTGTTGTAGGTGGTGAAGAAGAACCACCCATCCGAGGCGCCCTTGCCGGCGCGGCCCAGGTCGTAGTTGTAGCCGGGCATCAGGATCTGGAAGGCGATGTCCATCTGGCCCGGCACGTCCGCGCGCGCGAAGGTGAGCGTGCCGCGGAAGTTCTGCGCGTAGCTGGAGATCGCCACGTCCTGCTGCTCGCCGATCGGCACGCTGAAGCGCGTCGCCGAGACGGTGTAGCGGCTGTCCGGCGTCAGGAACGGCGAGGCGTGCCCGCCGGCCGCGTTCGGGATCTCCAGGATCTCGCTGGTGACGAACTCCGTCAGGTCGATGCGTGCGATGCGCGGCGTGTTGTTGCCGTTGACGAAGACCCAGCGCCCGTCCGCCTCGCCGTCGGTCTTCGAGAGCTGCACGTGGTGCGTGTCGTCCCACGGCACGAAGCCGTAGCTCGTCTCCAGCATCGGCTTGGTGTTCTCGTCGTAGCCCCAGCCATTCTCCGGGAACTGCGAGAAGACCGGCAGGTACTTCAGCAGCCGCCCCGAAGGCAGGCCGTAGACGGCGAGCTGGCCGTTGAAGCCGCCCGAGAGGATGGCGTACAGCTCGTCGTGCTCGCCCGGCGCGACGTACACCCGCGAGGCCGCATCCCCCGCGACCCCACCCTTGGCCCCTGCCTCCTTCTGGCAGGCGGAGAGCACCCCGCTCGCGCCCAGGACGAGGCCCAGGCCCAGCAGAGTCTTCCAGCGACGATTGGACATGTGTTCTCTCTCCTGAGAGGTGAATAGGGATCCTGCGACCGCTACCGCCCTCAAGGGTTCGCCGCCAGCGGGTGCCCCCCACCGCGTGCAGGCGCTATCCCCATGTACAACTCCGACAACCCGCCACACACCGCCGCCCGACGGCGGATTACCGGGTCAGTCGCGCGCCGGCAAGGCCGCGACCACGCCCACTCCCAGCCGGTCGAGCTGGCGGTGCCCGGTGAGCAGGTCGGCCAGCGTGGTGCTGCGCAGCGGCGCCAGCGACGCCTCCCAGAGCGCCTTCCACCGCTCGTGCACCGCGCAGGGCGCCTGGTCCGTGCACGGCCGTCCGCCCAGCATGCACATGCTGCGGTGGCGCGGCTCGTCGAACGCCTCGATCACCCGCGCCAGCGCCAGCTCTGCCGGCGGCACCGACAGCCGGAAGCCGCCGCGCGGACCACGCGTGCCGCTGACGATGCCGTGCTTCGTCAACGCATGCAGCGTCTTGGAGAGATAGTTGCGCGGTGCCTCGATCGCGCCGGCGATGACCTCCACCGGCACCGGCGGTCCGTTCGGCTGCTGGGCCAGGAAGAGCAGGGCGCGCAGGGCGTGTTCAGCAGTCTGGGAGAGCATGGACCACAGGCGAGACGGAATTGATCACTTGAGCGTGATAAATACCGCGGCACCGGGGCGGCGGCAGTCGGAGATTGCCGGAAAACGGAGTTCAGTGTTTCCCCACGGCGCGTGGGGAATCGCCCTACAGCCGGGCGTAGGGCGGCCGCGCGTCCGGGGCGGTGAGGAGCGGGGCGGCGGGCGCGGGCGGCCGCGGCGGCCGCGCGACGCCGGCGGCAACCGCGCTCAGCGCGAGCGTGCAGAGCACGCCGCCGGCGAGCGCCAGTGCGAACCAGTTGAGCGGCGGGCCGCCGAGCGTGGCGAACCAGACGAGCGCGGCGGGCCAGCCGAGCACCAGCAGCGCGCCCAGCATCAGCGCGAGGCCGGCGGCGTGCACGAGCGCGGCGGCGGGGGCCTTCACCTGCGGGACGAGCGCAGCGAGCAGCGCGGAGGTGACGAAAGCGAGCAGCACGAGGTGCAGGTAGGCGATCACCAGCGAGTGGTTGCCCACCAGCGTCTCGCCCCAGCCCAGCGCGACGGCGACCTCGGCCGTGCCCTTCAGCAGCGCGGCCGCCGCGGCGATGCGCGCCAGCGGCGGCAGGTGCCGCGTGCTCAGCGCGGCCACGGCGAAGACGAGGGCGCCCAGCCCGGTCAGCCCCGTGCCCGCCCGGCCCAGCGCGCTCAGCCACTCGGCCGGCGGCGGCGCGGTGGCGTGGAGCAGCGCGGAGGGCAGCGTGCCCAGTGCCACGAGCGCCAGCGCCATGGTGTCGGCGCGGCGCGGCGGCAGGGCGCGCAGCACGGCGGCCATGGCGCCGAGCGTCAGCCAGCCGGCGGTGAACGGGGTCAGGAAGAGCTGCACCGCCATCTGCTCCACCCAGGGTTCGGCGATGCCGCGCGCCGCCACGTAGCCTGGCAGCATGGCGCCGAGCCCGGCGAGCACCAGGAAGCCCAGCGCCGCGCGGGCGAAGCGCCGCTCCCGCGGCGGCGCCTCGGCGAGCGGGAGCCAGGCCAGGAACGCGAAACCGAACCAGAGCAGCACGTGCACGGTGGAGAGCGCGATGGTCAGCGGCGCGTAGCCCTGCCGCAGGAAGCCGACGAACGCCGCCGCCGACGCCAGCGCCAGCGCGTGTGCGTGCGTGCGCAGCCGGCGCCCGCGCGCCGCGGGCAGCCAGCCGCCGAGCAGCGCGAAGAGCGCGGGCGTCGCCCAGCCGAAGAAGGCGAGGTGCGAGTGCGCGTGCAGCAGGTTGCCGGCCGTGAAGCCGCCCAGCGCGCCCGGCCAGACGTACGCCGCGCGCAGCCAGACGCCGGCCAGCAGCGTCACCACCAGGAACGCGGCGGCGTAGAGCGCGTAGAGGCGCAGAGGGGCGGGCGCGGCGCGGTGCATCGGCACGGGCGGCTGGCCTGGGTCCGTGGGTCAGCGCAACGGGAGCGGGCCGGCGGGAAGTCCCCTCCGGCCCGCGAATACTCACAACATGGGGGGGCGGGACGGACCCACCCCCCGGCTCGGGCTACTGCGTGACGGTCATCGTGCCGACCATGCCCAGCGCGGCGTGCGGGTCGCACTGGTAGAGGTACTCGCCCGGCTCCAACGTGACCTGCTGATAATAGATCTGCCCCGGCGCCTGCAGCATGGGGCCCGCCGGCGGCAGCCCCGACTTGCCGGGGTTCTTGTCGGCCGGGTAGTTGACGTTGTGCACGCCGCTCTGCAGCACGAAGTGCACGACGTCGCCCTTCTTCACCGAGAAGTTCGCCGGCTCGAAGCGGTTGTTGCCCTGCTCGTCGGTCAGCATCTGCACCTCGACCACCTGCCCGCCGGCGTCCGGCGTGATCGGCTGCAAGCCGACCGTGGCGTCGGCCGCGCTGCCGCTGGCCGCCTGGCCCGCATCGCCGCCCGCGGCCGGGCCCGCGTCGTCGCCGCCACACGCCGCCAGCGCCACGCTCAGCGCCGCTATTCCAAAGAGATTCTGGAGCTTCGTCATGGATCCGCAGAAAGAGTGTGAGGGTTCTTCCTTCGTTCGGCCCCGGGAATCTACCGGGATGCCGCCGGATGTCTGCCGGGAGTTTCCGCACCTTCTGTAGGGATCTTCCCCACATCTACATCCGCCCACACACACGCCGCCCCTCCACGGCACGGGCCGTGGAGGGGCGTGGTACAGTTGCCGTTCCCCTGAATCCTGAATCCTGAATGCCGAATCCGGCCCTCAGTGCACTTCGGCGGTGAGCAGGCCCTGCTGCAGCGCAAAGTGGACCAGCTCGCTGCGGTGGTGCAGGCCGAGCTTCTCCATGATGCGCGAGCGGTAGGTGTCCACCGTCTTGGGGCTGATCTGCAGGCGGTCGCCGATCTCGGACGAGCTGTAGCCCTCGGCGGTGAGGATGAGCACCTCGCGCTCGCGGCCGCTGAGCAGGTGGACGGGGTCCTCGGTGGCACCGAAACCGCCGGCCTGGCGCAGCCCGCGCAGCAGCAGACGCGTGGCGCTGGGGTAGAGGAAGACGTGCCCGCGCGCGACGGTGCGGATGGCGTCGAGCAGCTCCGCGTCCGGGTTGTCCTTGGTGACGTAGCCGCTGCCGCCGGCCTGCAGCACGGAGAGCAGGCATTCCTCTTCGCGGTGGATCGTCAGCGCGAGAATGCGGGTGCCGAGCCCGAGCGCGGTGATGCGGCGCACGGCTTCGAGCCCGCCGATCCCGGGCATCGTCAGGTCCATGACCACCACTTCGGGGCGCAGCTCGGCGGCGAGCGCGACCGCATCCTCGCCGGTCGCGGCCTCGCCGACGACGCTGATGTCGTCCTCGGCCTCCAGCAGCGCGCGCAGGCCCGCCCGCAGCACGGCGTGGTCGTCCACCAGCAGCACGCGGATGCGATCCATAACTCACCTCTTCTTGCCTGAGAGCCGCCACTCCCGTGCGGGGAGGGGCCGGGCGGCGGTACCGTCGGATGGACGACGGGCGTAATCGGTCGGGCTGCAATGTAATCCGCTGCCTGCGGTAGCGTCTGTCGGGCACGGCTTGCGAGTCGCGTCGGGAGATACCCGACCGCCCGGCACGGCCGCGGCGGTTGACCGCTGTGCGTTCGCGGCGTATGTTCGGGCGCCTTTTCCGCTTAGCTCACCCGCACGCGTCCTCTTGTCCGGCGCCTGCCCTACGCGCCGAGGCCGATGCCTAACCACGATCCCTCCGGCCGCGCCGTGGCAGACGCCGCGGCCGCGCCCTCGCGCCTGACGCTGGTGGCGGCGTTCGCCGCCGTCTACCTGGTTTGGGGCTCCACGTACCTGGCGATCCGCTACGCGATCGAGACGCTGCCGCCGTTCCTGATGGCGGGCACACGCTTCCTGGTGGCCGGCTCGCTGCTCTATGGCTGGTCGCGGCTGCGCGGCGCGGCACGCCCGGCACGCCTGCAGTGGCAGGCCACCGCGGTCGTCGGCGCGCTGCTGCTGCTGGGCGGCAACGGCGGGGTGGTGTGGGCGGAGCAGTGGGTACCCTCGGGCGTCGCGGCGGTGCTGGTGGCGACGGTGCCGTTCTGGATGGTGCTGCTGGAATGGCGCGGCGGCGGCGAGCGGCCGGGCGCGGGCGTGGTGGCGGGGCTGCTGCTCGGCTTCGCGGGGCTGGTGCTGCTGGTGGGGCCGGGCGAGTGGGCGGGCGGCGGCGGCGTGCACCCGGGCGGCGCGGCGGCGCTGATGCTCGGCACCTTCGCCTGGGCCGCCGGCTCCATCTACGCGCGGCGCGCCCCGCTGCCGAACTCGCCGCTGCTGACCACCGGCATGGAGATGCTGGCCGGCGGCGGGCTGCTGCTGCTGGCCGGGCTGCTCACCGGCGAGGCCGCGCGGTTGGAGCTGGCGGCGGTCTCGCCGCGCTCGGCGCTCGGCCTCGCCTACCTGATCACCTTCGGCTCGCTCATCGGCTTCACCGCGTACATCTGGCTGCTGCGCCACACGACGGCCGCGAAGGCCTCCACGTATGCCTACGTCAACCCCGTGGTCGCGGTGCTGCTGGGCTGGGCGCTGGCCGGCGAGCCGCTGAGCGCGCGCGTGCTGCTGGCCGTGGCGATCATCCTCGGCGCGGTCGCGGTCATCACCACCGCGCGGGCACGACTGGCCCGGCCCCGCGCCGCCGCGCCGGCTACCGGCTGCCGGCTACCAGCTACCGGCAACAGCAGCCCTCACCCCCCGGCCCCCTCTCCCGCTGGCGGGAGAGGGGGAGAACGGCAGGAGGCTGGCGCAGTTCCCCCTCTCCCAGACTTGGGAGAGGGGGTGGCGAGCGAGGCACGAGCGAGCCGGGGGTGAGGGCCGCCGTTCGCCGGTAGCCGGCAGCCGGAAGCCGGGGTGGGGCGGCGGGGCGGAGGCTACTGCCCCGCCCCGAGCGGCACCTTGATGCAGGCGACGAAGTGGCCGCCGCCCTTGTCGGCGAGCGGCGGGCGGATGCGCGCGCAGTCCTGGTCCTTGAGCGGGTGCTGGCAGCGCGGATGGAAGGGGCAGCCCGGCGGCGGCTGCGCGGGCGAGGGCACGTCGCCCTGCAGCACGATGCGCTCGCGGCGGCGGCGCGGGTCCGGCACCGGCACGGCGGAGAGCAGCGCCTGCGTGTAGGGCATCAGCGGCGCGCGGTAGAGCCGGCGCGCGTCCGCCAGCTCCACGATGCGGCCCAGGTACATCACCGCCACGCGCTCGCTGATGTGCTCGACGACCGAGAGGTCGTGCGCGATGAAGACGTAGGTCAGCCCGAGCTGGCGCTGCAGGTCCTGCAGCAGGTTGATGACCTGCGCCTGCACCGAGACGTCCAGCGCGGAGACGGGCTCGTCGAGCACCAGCAGCGTCGGCTCCACCGCCAGCGCCCGCGCGATGCCGATCCGCTGGCGCTGCCCGCCGCTGAACTCGTGCGGATAGCGGGAGACGCTCTCGGGCCGCAGCCCCACCACCGCCAGCAGCTCGCGCACGCGCCGGTGCGCGGCGTCGCCGGCGGCCAGGCGGTGGATCTGCAGCACCTCGCGCAGCGCCTCGCCCACGGTGAGCCGCGGGTTGAGCGAGCTGAACGGGTCCTGGAAGACGATCTGCACCTGGCGCCGCAGGCGCCGCAGCTCGTCCTTCCGCATCTGGAAGACGTCGCGGCCCTCGAAGCTCGCCGTGCCCGCGGTCGGCTCGACGAGGCGCAGCAGCGTGCGGCCGGTGGTGCTCTTGCCGCAGCCGCTCTCGCCCACCAGCCCCAGCGTCTCGCCGCGACGCAGGAAGAACGAGACGCCGTCCACCGCCTTCACGTCGCCGACGTGCCGGCGGAAGAAGCCGCGGCGGATGGGGAAGTACTTCTTCAGCCCACGCACCTCCAGCAGCGTGTCGGGTGGCGTCTCCAGCTCGTCCAGCGGGCGGCCGCGCAGGTCGGTGTCGCCCTTCGGCGGCGGCAGCTCGCTCTGCGTGCGCGGCTCCGGCGGGCGCGCGGCGGGCGTGTTCCTCACGGGCGCGCCTCCGGGCCCCGGGCGACGCCCGCCGTGCCGTAGCCGCCGCCCTGCCGCAGCGCCTCGTCGCGCCGCTCCGGGTACTGCACCAGCCAGCACTTGTTCTTGCGGCCCGGCCCCAGCTCGAAGAGCGGCGGCTCCTCCTCGCGCGTCTTCTGCCAGTGGTAGGGGCAGCGCTCGGCGAAGCGGCAGCCGACGGGCCAGCGCAGCGCGCTCGGCATCACGCCGGGGATCACCGCCAGCCGCTGCGTCTCCTGCCCCAGCTTCGGCATCGAGCGCAGCAGCCCTTCGGTGTAGGGGTGCTGCGGCCGGTGGAAGACGTCGTCCACCGGCCCCTCCTCCACCACCTGCCCGGCGTACATCACGAGCACGCGCTCGCAGGTCTCGGCCACCACGCCCAGGTCGTGCGTGATGAGGACGATCGCCATGCCCAGCTCGCGCTGCAGCCGGCTCAGCAGCTCCAGGATCTGCGCCTGGATGGTCACGTCGAGCGCGGTCGTGGGCTCGTCGGCGATGAGCAGCCGGGGGTCGCAGGAGAGCGCCATGGCGATCATCACCCGCTGGCGCATGCCGCCCGAGAGCTGGTGCGGGTACTCGTCCACGCGCTGCTCCGGGCTCGGGATGCCGACGAGCCGCAGCATCTCGACCGAGCGCGCGCGCGCGGCCCGCTTGGAGAGGCGCTGGTGCAGCCGCAGCGCCTCGCCGATCTGCTCGCCCACGCGGAAGACCGGGTTCAGCGAGGTCATCGGCTCCTGGAAGATCATGGCGATCTCGTGGCCGCGGAGCTGCCGCAGGCGCGCCTCGCCGGCCTGCGCCAGGTCCTCCACGCCGCGCTCGCCGCGGAAGAGGATGCGGCTGCCCGGCTGGATGCGGCCGGCCGGCGCGTCGATGAGCCGCATCACGGAGAGCGAGGTCACGCTCTTGCCGCTGCCGCTCTCGCCCACGATGCCCAGCGTCTCGCCCGGCAGCACCTGGAACGAGACGCCGTCGACCGCGCGCGCCACCCCGGCGTCGGTGCGGAAGTAGGTGCGCAGGTTCTCGACCTGGAGGATGGGCTCGGGCATCTCGGCTACTCGCCAGGGGCTACCGGCTGCCGGCTACCGGCTGCCAGCGAACCCATGGTATTGCTGGCAGCCGGTAGCCGGCAGCCGGTAGCCGAGTTCCTCACACCAGCCCCCACTGCTTCAGCACCCCCAACAGCGGCGGCAGCGGCTCCTGCCACAGCCACGCCACCTCCAGCCAGACGCCGGGCAGCACGCGGCTCTCGAAGCGGCCCTCGCGCACGGGCAGCAGCTCGTAGATGCCGCGCTCGTTGCGGTGATAGAACTCCGCCTGCTCGCGGTCCGGGTCGATCAGCCAGTACTCCGGGATGCCGGCCTGCTCGTATTCGTAGAACTTCTCGCCCCGGTCGCGGCCGCGGCTGTCCGGGCTGATGATCTCCACGACCAGGTCGGCGGGGCCGGCCACGTGGCTCCTCGGCTTGATGAGATCGGCGTGCGCCGGCAGCAGCACCATCACGTCCGGCTCGCGAGCGATCTCGCCCGTCTTCATCTGCACCGGCGCCGAGAGCACGACGCCTGCCTGCTTCGCCTCGCAGTGATGCTGGAGCAGCGAGACGAGGAAGTTCGCGATCTGCTGGTTGCGTGGTCCGACCGGGCTCATGGGGATCACCTCGCCGTTGACCCATTCCGCGTGCTGGCCGTCGTAGGCCCTGAGGAACTCCTCGTAGGTCATCTGCTGGCCGGAGACGATGGTAGCCATAGCGGTCCTCCAGGTTCAAGAAGCGGGAATGCGACAGACACCCGCAGCTTTCTCGCCAGGCGATGGCAGCCGCGCCGTCCGCGGGGCGAGAGCTGTCTACCCCTGTACCCCTGGTGCGACTTCAACCCAGCTACTCGGCAACGGGCGGCTCTGCAGCTCGGGCCCTCACCCCCGGCTCGCTCGTGCCTCGCTCGCCACCCCCTCTCCCGGGCTTGGGAGAGGGGGCCGGGGGGGGAGGGCCCGAGCCAACGAATTCACCGGCCGAAGACCTCACTTGATCCTGCCCTACGTCCGCAGCCGCGGGTCCAGCGCGTCGCGCAGGCCGTCGCCCAGCAGGTTGAAGGCGATGACGGTGAAGACGATCGCCAGCCCCGGGAAGGTGGTGATCCACCAGGAGGCGATGAGCTGGTCGCGCCCGTCGGCGACCATGTTGCCCCAGCTCGGCGTCGGCGGCTGCACGCCCAGGCCCAGGAAGGAGAGCGAGGCCTCGGTCAGGATCGTCTGCCCGATGCCGAGCGTGGCCGAGACGATGACCGGCGCCAGCGTGTTGGGCACGACGTGACGGAAGAGGATGCGCGCGTCGCCCATGCCGAGCGCGCGCGCCGCCAGCACGAACTCGCGCTCGCGCAGGCTGAGCACCTCGCCGCGCACCAGGCGTGCGGTGCCCATCCAGCCGGTCAGGCCCAGCACCAGCACCACCAGCCAGAGGGAGGGCTCGAAGAGCGCGATGACCACGATCAGCAGCACCAGGCGCGGGAAGGCGAGCATCAGGTCGGTGAAGCGCATCAGCAGCGCGTCCACCCAGCCGCCGAAGTAGCCGGCGAGCGCACCGAAGAGCGTGCCCAGCGTGACGCTGATGCCGACCGCCACGAAGCCGATGCTCAGCGAGATGCGCGCGCCGTAGAGCACGCGGCTGAAGACGTCGCGCCCGAACTTGTCGGTGCCCATCAGGTGCTCCAGGCTCGGCGGCAGGTAGCGCGAGCGCACGATGTCGCCCTGCGCCGCAGGGTCATAGGGCGCGAGCAGCGGGGTGAGCAGCGTCACCAGGTAGAGCAGCAGCATCACCGCCAGACCGGCCATCGCCAGGCGGTTGCGGCGGAAGTGGCGCCCGGCGATCACCCACTGACTGTCGCCCACGCGCGCCGCGCGGCGCGGCCGCAGCGCGCGCCGCGTCGCCCAGCCCATCGCGCCGGCGAGCAGCGCCAGCGCGGCGACCGCCACCCAGACGTCGAGCGGCACGCGTGCGCGGCCGGGCAGCGCCCGCAGCCGCTCGGCGGAGAGCAGCGCGCCGGAGAGCACCAGCCCCCAGCCGAGCGCGAGGAGCGTGAGCCGCGTCCAGCGGCGGCCCTCGCCGCGCACGCCGGCGGCGGCGCGCTCGGCAGCGTCGGCGGCGAGCGGCTCGGGCGGCGCCGCCGCGACGTCGGGGTTGGCGCGGCCCCTCATTCGGCGCGGATGCGCGGGTCCACGAGCGCGTAGAGCACGTCGGCCACCAGGTTGCCCAGCACGACGACGGCCGCGATGACGAAGCTCGTCGCCATGACCAGCGGGTAGTCCCGCTGGAAGATGGCGTCCACGATCAGCCGGCCCATGCCCGGCCAGGCGAAGATCGTCTCCACCAGCACGGCGCCGGAGAGCAGGAACGGCAGGTAGAGGCCGAGCAGCGTGATGACGGGGAGCAGCGCGTTCTTCAGCGCGTGCCGGAAGATGACGCGCGCCTCGCCGAGCCCCTTCGCCCGGGCCGTGCGGATGTAGTCCTGGTGGATGACCTCCAGCATGCTGCCGCGCATGTAGCGCGCGACGCCGGCCGCCGAGCCGATGCCCAGCGCCGCGGCCGGCAGCACCAGGTGCACCACGCGGTCCCAGAGCTGGGCGTGCAGCGGCAGGAACTCCGCGCCCACCCGGCTCATCCCCGAGGCCGGAAACGAGATCGGCCAGCCCCACTGCTGCGCCTTCAGGCTGAAGAAGAGGATGAACATCAGCGCCAGCCAGAACGTCGGCATCGAGTAGAAGAACAGCGCCACGAAGGTCAGCAGGTTGTCGGCGAGCGAGTACTGCCGCACCGCCTGCACGATGCCGATGAGCATGCCCAGCACGAAGATCAGCACCAGCGAGACGAGCGTCAGTTGCAGCGTGTTCCAGAGCACGCCGGGCAGGAGCTCGCCGATCGGGCGCATCTGCCCGAAGGAGTAGCCGAAGTCGCCGGTGAGGAAGCTCTTCAGCCACTTGACGTACTGCACGTGCAGCGGCTGGTCGAGCCCGAGGTTGCGGCGCATCTGCTCGATGACCTCGGGCGCGACGTTGGGGCTGTAGAAGCGGGCCGTCGGGTCGCCGGGCGCGAGGTGCACGATGAAGAAGATCAGCGTCAGGATCCCCAGCAGCAGCGGGACGGCGCCGAGCAGCCGGCGCAGCAGGAAGGCGAGCATGGCGCGTCAGCGCGCGGTGTCGCCCGAGGCGGCGGCGGACGGCGGCGAATCGGCCGGCGCGGCACCCGCGCGCGTCGGCGTGCCGCGCTGCAGCGCCTCGGGGATCCACCACTCCCAGGTGTTCTGGTAGGCGCCGTAGGTGTCGATCTTGATGCCGCGCAGGCGGTTGCTGACGGCGTCCACCTGGTCCAGGTAGTAGAGCCAGGTGTAGGGCTGGTCCTGCACCAGGCGTGCGGCGGCGGCCTGCCAGTAGCGGTTGGCGGCCTCCTCGGTAGGCTGCGCGAGCGCCTGGCGGAAGAGTGCGCTGACCTCGGGGTTGCGGTAGTCGACGATGTTGAACGGCGAGTCCTCGCCCCACAGCTCGGTCAGGTCCGGCGAGAGGCCGACCGCCCAGCCGCCCAGCGCCGCCTGGTACTCGCGCCCGACCAGCCGCTCGAAGAAGGTGTTGAACTCCAACTGCTGCAGGCGCGCGTCGATGCCCAGCCGCTTCCACTGCTGCTGGGCGATCTGCGAGACGTCGGCGCGGCGCGGGTTGGCGGCGCTGGTCAGCAGGGTGAAGCGGAAGGGGCGGCCGTCCTTGTCGAGCACGCCGTCGCCGTCGCTGTCGCGCCAGCCCTTCGCCGCCAGGATCTGCCGGGCGCGGGCGGTGTCGTGCGGCAGCGGGCGCATGCGCTCGGGGTCGTAGAGGTCGCGGAAAATCGGCGGATACGGCCCGGCGGCGGGCAGCGCGTAGTCCTGCATCTGCAGCGCGCGGAGGATGCCGGGCACGTCCAGCGCCAGGCCGAGCGCGCGGCGGACCTCGGCGTCGGCGAAGGGCGCGAACGCCGCCGGGTTGTAGGCGATGAACTCGTACTGCCGCTTCTCCTCGCGCTCCAGCCGGATGCGCTCGCCCTGCGCCTGCAGCGTCGGGATCTGGTCGTGCGGCACGGGGCGCACCAGGTCCACGGCGCCGGTCTGCAGCTCCACGAGCCGCGTGGTCGCCTCGGGGATGACGCGGATGACGATCTGGTCGAGGTGCGGCTGCGGGCGGAAGTGCGGGTTGGGCACCAGCACCATCTGCTGGCCCTGGTCCCAGCGGCCGATCTGGAAGGGGCCGCTGACGACGAGCCGGCCCTGATCGGGGTTCACCAGCGTGGGGTGGCTGCGGATCTGCGCCAGGTCCGCGTCCTGGTAGACGTGCCGCGGCGCGATGCCGAGCCCGGAGTGCGAGAGCATTTCCGGGTAACGGTGCGCGAAGTGGAAGACGACCGTGGAGTCGTCGCGCGCGACCACCGAGTCGATGTGCTCGACGTAGTCCTGCCGCGGCGAGGCGGTGCGCGGGTCGCGCACGGCCTGGTACGTCCAGACGACGTCGTGCGCGGTGATCGGCTGCCCGTCGGACCAGCGCACGTCGCCGCGCAGGTGGTAGACGAGCGCCGCCGAGTCCGGCCCGGCGTACTCGTAGCGCTCGGCCAGCGCCATCGGGCTCTCGTCGGCCAGCAGGTAGACGAGGCGGCCGTCGCGCCAGACGCCGCGCGTCAGCGCCATGTAGAGCACGTCCTGCAGGTCGCCGTCCATGTTGCTCTCGAAGACGAGCGGCATCGGCTGGTTGATGTCGATGTGCTCCGCCAGCACCGCCACGCCGCCGCGCTCGGGCGTCGCGCCCTCGCCGTCGCCCGCGGCCTGCGCGGAGCGCGCGTCGTCGGGGTCGCGGCAGCCGGCGAGCGCGAGCAGCAGCAGCAACACCAGCGCGGCCGGGCGTGCCCAGCCGTGCGGCGCACGGGGCGAGAACGGATGAGCAATCATGAGTGGCTGGCCAGCGAGGGTTAAACAGCCGGCGCGGTCACTGCCGTGCCTCGGGGATCCACCAGTCGGGAGCGCTGACGAGCTTGCTGCGCACGTCCATCGTGGCGCCCTGCAGCCGCGCGCCCACGCCGGCCAGGTCATCGCCCCAGAAGAGGAAGGTGACGGGCTGGTCGCGCTGCAGCAACTCCGAGAACTGCCGCCAGGTCTGCCGGGCGGCGGCCGGGTCGACGGTGCGCAGGCCGCGCTCGACGAGGCGGTCCGCCTGCGGGTTGCAGTAGCCCGCGCGGTTGGCCGAGTTCGGCTTGCGGGCCTCGGCGCAGGTGAAGAGCGGCGTCGGGTCCACCTTGAAGGTGTCGAGCGTCCAGTTGGCGAGGACGGCGTCGTAGTCGCGCGCCTTGTGCTGGCGCAGCAGCGTCTGGAACTCGAGCGTGCGGAGGTCGAGGCGCACGCCAAGCTCGCGCAACTGCTGCTGCATCACGGCCGCGATGTCCTGGTGCATGCGGTTGGCGGCGTTGACCAGCAGCGTGAAGCGCAGGGGCCGGCCGTCCTTCTCCAGGATGCCGTCTGCGTTGTCGTCGCGCCAGCCCGCTTCGGCGAGCAGCCGCCGGGCGGCGGCGGGGTCGTAGGGCAGCGGCGGCAGCTCCGGGCTGAGCGGGCTCCAGGGCGGGATCATCCCGCTGGCCGGCGTGCCGAGCCCGTGCAGCAGTCCCGCGATGAGCGTGGGCCGGTCGATGGCCAGCGTCAGGGCCCGCCGCACGCGCGCGTCGCGGAACGGCTCACGCCGGTTGTTCCACCCCACGTAGGTGAACTCGCGCGAGGGAAAGTGGCGCAGCTCGGCGGTACGCTGCCGACGGAGCTGGCGCGCTTGGTCCGGCAGGAGCGTGTAGCCGACGACGTCCGCGCCGCCGGCGAGCAGCTCGGTGACCATCGTGGTCGCCTCGGGGATGATGCGGAAGACGACGCGCTCCACGTACGGCGGCCCGCCCAGCGCCGCCGGGAAGTCCGGGTTGCGCTCCAGCACCACCTGCTGCCCGCGCTTCCAGGAGGCGAAGCGGAACGGGCCGCTGCCCACCGGCTCGCCGTTGAACGGGTGCTGCGCCAGCTCGGCGGGCGGCACGCCCTGCAGCCGGTGCCTCGGCACCGGCGCCCACCAGAAGCCCTCCAGCGCCTGCGCGTGCGGCGCGACGAAGCGGAAGCGGAGGGTGTACGGATCGAGGACGGTGGCCGTCTCCACCAGGTTCAGGTACGCCGAGCCCAGCAGCGACGCAGTCTCGGGGTGCTTCGCCAGGTCGAAGGTGAACTTCACGTCCTCCGCCGTGACCGGGCGGCCGTCGTGCCAGCGCACGTCGCGGCGCAGGTGGAAGGTGACGGCGGTGTCGGTCAGCTCCCAGCGCGCGGCGAGGTACGGCTGCACCTGCAGCCGCTCGTCGTACTGCACGAGCGGTGTGAAGAGCATCTGCTTGATGACCTCGTCGGTGGTGATGCTGGTGTTCACCACCGGGTTGAACGCCTGGAAGTCGCTGAGGATGCCGACGACGGCGGTGCCGCCGCGCACCGGCGGGCCAGCGTCGGCGCCGCCGGCGGCGTCGGCGCCCCGACAGGCGCCGGCCAGCAGCAGGATCAGGGCGATCGCCCGCACGGTGGAGGCGCGCGTACGCATGCAGGTGGAGTCGGAGCGCGGCAGCGGAGGAGGGCGAGCCGCATCGTGGCGGCGCCCGCGACCGAGCCTCAGAACCGCCATGTCCATGCCAGGTCGGCGAAGCGCTCCGCGAGCGCGTCGGCCTGCCCGGCTTCGGCGGCGCTCAGCTCGTCCGCCCGCGGTTCCGCCCCTAGCACCTCCGCCCAGCCGGCGCGCAGCGCGGCCGTCAGCGCCTCCCACGCGGGCAGCGGCCGCACGAAGTCCGCGAGCACGGCCGGCTGCACGTCGAGCCCGGGCGGAGGCGGTGTCCGCAGCAGCTCCTGCACGGCGGACTGGTCGCCGGCCAGCAGCAGCGAGCCGTGCTGCAGCAGCGCGCCGCGCTCACGCACCTGCGCGCTGCCGACGAGCTTGCGGCCCATCGCCACCACCTCGCCCTCCGCCGGCTCGCGGAAGCACGGCGCCAGCGACGGCACCGGCGCGCGCGCCACGCCGCGCGGCTGCAGCATCACCGGCACGCCCAGCCGGCGCAGCCCGGCCGCGAGCGCGCGGTTGACGGTCGCGTATGCCTCGCGCGGGCCGCCCAGCAGCCGCTCCGGCAGCACCACCGAGTAGGTCAGCTCCTCGGCGTGCAGCACCGCCCGCCCGCCGGTGGGGCGGCGCACCACGTCGTAGCCGTGCGCGCGGATGCGCTCCAGGTGATAGTGCCCGCGCGCCGGCTGGTTGCGCCCCAGCGAGAGGCAGTACGGCCGCCAACGGTAGAAGCGCAGCACCGGCGGCGCACCCTCCCGCACGCCCGCCAGCAGCGCCTGGTCCACCGCCATGTTCCAGGCGCCGGGCGCGGGCGCGGTGTCGAGGAAGCGGAAGGCCATGTCAGGATTCGGGATTCAGGATTCGGGATTCAGGGAAGAGGCTGCCTGCTGCCGGCTGCCTGCTGCCGGCAAACCCCGGGTGTTGCCGGCAGCCGGTAGCCGGAGGCCGGCAGCCCACCCCCTGAATCCCGAATCCTAGAACTCATATCGCTGGCCCGGCTGCAGCACCACCACCTCCGCGCGCTCGCCGACCTGGCGGCGGAAGGCGTCGGTGTCCTGCGCGATCAGCTCGAAGGTGTCGTAGTGCATGGGGATGACGACGCGCGGGCCGATCATGTCGAGGGCGCGCACCGCGTCGTCCGGACCCATGGTGAAGTTGTCGCCGATCGGCAGCAGCGCCACGTCCACCTGGCCCTGCAGCAGGTGCATGTCCATGATCAGCGCGGTGTCGCCCGCGTGGTAGAGCCGCTGCCCGCCGCTGAGCGTCACCAGGAAGCCGGAGCAGTCGGTGGTGTAGGCGCCCTCCCGGTCGCCGGCGATGGTGCCGGTGTGCAGCGCGGGCGTCAGCTTCACCCGGCCGAAGGGGAAGCCGTGCGCCCCCCCGATGTTCATGCCGTGCCCGTTCTCCACGCCCTGGCTCTGGCAGAACTGCACCAGCTCGAAGGTGGAGACGACCGTCGCGCCGGTGCGCTTGGCCAGCGCGATGCAGTCGGCGAAGTGGTCCCAGTGGCCGTGCGAGACGAGCAGGTAGTCCAGCCGCTCGATGTCGGCAGCCTTGATGTCGGCCGTGGGGTTCTCGTCCAGCCACGGGTCGAACATCACCCGCGCGCCTTCGTCGGTCTCCAGCAGGAAACAGGAGTGGCCGTGCCAGGTCAGTGATGCCATCGCGCACCTCCGATGGGTGTTGAGGTGTGAGTGTCGAGTGGTGAGTCGAACGGCAGCCTCGGCGCCGGGCTGAGGTTCAACTCACCACTCGACCCCGAGCACTCACAACCTGCGCGCCCGCGCTCAGCCGCCGATGAGCTGCGTGTACTCCTCGGCGCTGAGCAGGCCGTCGAGCGCGGCGGGGTCGCTGAGGCGCAGCTTCACCATCCAGCCCTCGCCGTAGGGGTCGCTGTTGACGAGCGCCGGGTTCTGGTCGAGCGCGGCGTTGACCTCCACGACCTCGCCGGCGACCGGGCAGTACAGGTCCGAGACGGCCTTGACCGCCTCGATGGTGCCGAACGTCTGCATCGCCTCGAAGCTCTCGCCGACCTGCGGCAGCTCCACGAACACCACGTCGCCCAGCTCGCCCTGCGCATAGTCGGTGACGCCGACGACGACGATGCCGTCGCCGGCCTGCTTCACGTACTCGTGCTCCTTGGTGTAGCGCAGCTCCTGCGGGACGTTGGCCATGGCTCCTCCAGAGGGCTCGTTCGGGTGCGGCACCGGCGCCACCCGGGAAGGCGGGTGGCGGAACGCAGCGGATAGTACCCCTGCGGGCGAGTACACGCAAGCAAACGCCGAGCCGGGTGTCGGCTTCCGGCTGCCAGCTTCCGGCTGCCAGCAACGGCGGCCCTCACCCGGCTCGCCTAGGCTCGCCACCCTCTCCCGCGAGCGGGAGAGGGTGGGACGGGAGGGGTCCGCTGTGCTCCCCCTCGCCCGCCGGCGGGCTGTCTCACCCACGTCTCGATCGGGCGTCTGCCGCGGCCCGGGCGGCTGAAGCCGCGGCAGACGCCCGTTCAAGATGTGGGTAATAGACAGGGCATGCAGCTCCCAGCGGGGAGCATCTCGCCACCGGGGGCATGAAGCCCCCGGCAGGCAACCCCTCGCCCTGGCGGGCGAACCCCCGGGTTCCGCCCGGCAGGGCGGGCAGTGCCTTGCCGGGGGCTTCATGCCCCCGGCGCAGCTCGCCGGCAGCCGGCAGCCGGCAGCCGGCAGCCGGAAACCTTATCTCGCCGGCGGCTGCATGATCTTGCCCACGAAGAGGATCGTGCCCGAGAGCCGCTCGCGGATGGCGAAGAGGAACGGCCGATCCACGCGGAAGCTCGGTGGCGCCGACACGACTCTGATCCCCACCACCGTCACGGCCGCGGCCTCGGTGCCCTCCTCGTTGACCTCCACGAACGTGTTCTGCTTCACGAAGTCGATCAGCAGGCCGCCTCCGCGCGAGATCCGGGTGAAGTCGGCCCCGAGCCCGAAGGCGACGCCCATGCCCAGCCGGGTGAGTGCGTGGTTGAGCTTCTTCTCGTACTCCAGCCGGAAGCGCGGCAGCTCCACGGCCATCGAGTCCTCCCGCATCGCCTCGGTGATCGCCTGCCAGCGCGCCGCGTCCAGCTGAGCCAGCAGCGCGTTGACGTCTCGTCCCTCGTCCGGCAGCAGGATCGTCATCGCCCAGGCGCCGCGGCCGTAGGGCAGCTCCGCGGCCTGAAATCCCTCTCCGCGCAGGTAGCGCAGCCGCATGCCGGCATGCCGCATCATCTTCACCGTCGCGGTGCCGCCGCCCACGAGGTGGAACGGAGCGTCGCGCGTGTCCTTCACCTCGAACTGCTGCGTCCACTGACCCTTGAAGTAGAGCGCGTTCATCAGCAGCATCACCAGATCGGGCGGGAGATCGTCCAGCACCTTGGGGATGCGGCCGTTCGTGTTGCGCTCCGCCCAGCCGTTGATCGTCCTCAGCGCACCGGGACTGGCGAAGTCCAGGGCGCCCACCTCCGCGCCGAAGTATGCCTTCGTGGTGTCGAGGAACGGCGGCTCCACGGGGAAGCCCTGGCGGTAGAAGATGGCGTTGGCGATCTGCAGCTTCACCCGCCCGTCCAGCCCGAGCAGGAGCGCGAGGAGGTCGCGGTAGCTGCGGTTGATCGCCCCCTCGGCGAGCGTGCCGAAGCCGAGCGTCTGCCGCATGGCCGCGAACGTCTCGCCGGCGGCGCCGTTCATCGTCATGCCCAGCGCCAGCGAGGCGGAGAGCGGCGAGATGAACAGGTTGCTGTCGGGCGCGGCGGCGTTGACCTGCTTGAGCAGCCCGAAGGCGAAGGTGTTGCCGGCGGCGATGAGCTGCTGCTCGCTGGCGGTGAGCGGGCGCGGCAGTGCCTTCAGCGGGGTGCCGGGCTCGGCCGGCGAGCCGGTGTCGCAGCCGGCGAGCGTGAGCAGGGCCGCGCAGAGACCGAACAGGCAGCGCTTCATGGCAGGGCTCCAGGATGAGAGGTGGGTCGTCGGGCTCACCCGGAAGAACGCGCAGAGAAGCGCGGATGTGACGAACACGGGGCCAGCCCGTAGCCCGGCCGGCCCCGCTCGGTCTCGCCCAGCGCGCCATCAATCACGCCGGAAGACGAACCTCTCCTCCATCCACCGGACCTCGATGGATCCGTCGGCGCGCCGGTACCCGTCGAACTCGCGCGCCGCCAGGCCCACCTCTTCCGGGATCGTGTCCCAGAAACGGATGCGCTCGCCCGCGGCCACGGGGCCGGCCAGGCGGTACCGGCCGTCCGAGGTGGAGATGGTCCTACTCCTTAACACGCCGGCACAGCGAAGCGTGCTCTCCTCCTCCCGCAGCCTGTACCTGCCATTCGCCAGAAGCTCGAGCGTGCCACCGTCGTAGGTCTCCCGGCAATCTCCCCCTTCGGAGATCAGGTAGGGGACCGCCACACCGTTGGACACGATCATCCGGTACAGGCCCGCAACGTCTTTCGGGCCCAGCACGTCTTCTCCACAGCCTGCAGCACTGAGCAGGCCAAGGACCAGCAGGTGCCGGGATTTCATCGGGATCCTCCTCTCAAGTGTCAGGGACGTCCAGGGCGCGCACTACGGGTCGATGGAGAGGGGCCCACCATTCCCATAAACATTGACCAGCAGTGCGGCGGTCTTCGTTTGAATTCCCGAGGAAGATGACACGCTGAGTTCCAGCGTAAAGTTCGGGTCCCCGGTCACAACGCTGGTGGTATATGTATCTCCATTCACCCCAACGTCCCAGCACCGGCTCCCAGTACAGTACTGCCACCGGTAGGTTAGGGGCGGGGTACCCCCGCTCGTCTTCGCCCTCCAGGTGTAGGTCCCTGACTCCTCGATGATGCCTGGGCCATCGATGCCAACGCTCAACTTCGGGTCGAGTACACTGGCCACCGTGATGTCGACCATACTCGTATTCGAGCGCCCCGCTGACGTAGCCGTCACCCGAAGGGAGAAGGAGGGGTTCCCGGAGCTGAGAGCCCGTGAATAGGCCCGACCGCTTCCGACCGCAGTCCAGCTACCCCCGACGGGCCGGTACTCCCAGAGGTAAGTGAACGGACTGTTAGCGTCTCCGCCCGCCGCCTGCGCCGTCCACGTGTACTGGTCCGCGATTGTGATGGAGGTCGGGCCCGTGATCGAGACCGTGACCGGCACGATCACCTGCAAGTAATAGTCGAGCTCCAACCGCGTCGCGCCGTATTCCTGGCCATTGCTCACGACGCGCGTAGCACAGACATAACTGTCACACGATCCGGAACCGGTAGGAGCAACGTTGCGGGACCACCGCCACTTCCGAAAGCTCACAGTGTAGATCGTATCGTTCGAGGTAGTGGTGCCGGGGAAGAACTCCGCACTGGTCGGATGAGTTGTGGAGTACTCTCTCGACGCCGTAGCGAGCTTGCTCGCGGTGCCGCCAATATACCACTCGTCGAGCGTTTGGAACCCGACATAGCTGCGCGCTACGTAGTTGCCGTAGATCATCGCAAGGGCTGCCGTCTCATCTGGTTCGACGTACCGTCGTTCGGATAAGGACGGCTCGGGTGCGACGGCGCTGTCGCACGCAGCGATGAGAGCGATTCCGAAGAGCAACAGGCAGGATCGGATACGGCGCATGGGATCTCTCGTCGTTCGGGCGGGGAAATGATCGCGGAGGCGAGCACTCCGAGGTCGGACGATCTGCGTGGGGACGGGAGGAGAGCGGGCGGAAGCGAATGGCGGGAAGGGCGTCATCTCGAAGCGAGGGCGCGAGGCGAGGAAGTGACCGCCCGCCGTGCGCGGGCCGGAACGGCGGGAATGCGCGGCCCCCACTCACCCGGCCCCGACTGGGAACCGCGCCGGCTCCACGCGCAGGATAGTGCGCCAGAAACAAACGCGCATCAGGAGTAACCCGGGAGTATCTGTACGGATCATCAGGACAGCGTGACGGGCATCCGACTACGGTCGGTTCGGTACCAACGGGCCGAGCTCTGGCAGCCGCGCGCCCGGAGCAGTCGTGCGGGCGGGCAGCACCCGCCGCGGCGGGAGCCCGCCCGGCGCTCCGGGGTACCAGCGGCACCGGCGCGCTGGGCCGCGCGCGCCCGTCGCGGCCGGGCGCCGCGTGTTTGCCAGCGCCCTGCAGCACGCGTAGATTGGCGGCGCCGCGTCGCCGCCCCTCAACCCCGGGAAGGATCCCCGATGTCCGACTTCACCGATAGCTTCGTTCCCCGCCACGTCGGCCCCAGCGACGCCGACGTGCGCGAGATGCTGCAGACGCTCGGCTACGAGACGCTCGACGAGCTGATCGACGCCACCGTGCCCGGCTCCATCCGCCTGCAGCAGCCGCTGGCGCTGGGCGCGCCGCGCACCGAAGCGGACGTGCTCGCGGAGCTGCGGCAGATCGCGGCGCAGAACCGACTGCAGCGCTCGTTCATCGGCATGGGCTACTACGGCACGCTCACGCCGCCGGTCATCCAGCGCAACATCCTGGAGAACCCGGGCTGGTACACGGCCTACACGCCCTACCAGGCGGAGATCGCGCAGGGCCGGCTGGAGGCGCTGCTCGCCTACCAGACGATGGTCATCGACCTGACCGGCCTGCCCATCGCCAACGCCAGCCTGCTCGACGAGGCCACCGCCGCGGCGGAGGCGATGACGATGAGCTACGGGCTGAAGGGCGCGGAGCAGAAGAACAGCTTCTTCGTCGCCGCCGACTGCCACCCGCAGACGATCGACGTGGTGCAGACGCGCGCACGCGCACGCGGCATCGAGGTGCTGGTGGGCGACCCGCGCGAGTTCGACTTCTCGGCGCCCATCTTCGGCGCGCTGCTGCAGTACCCGACGACGTTCGGCGCGGTGGAGGACTACCGTGAGTTCGTGGAGCGCGCGCACGCGGCCGGCGCGGTGGTCACCGTCGCCACCGACCTGCTGGCGCTGGCGCTGCTGACCCCGCCGGGCGAGTGGGGCGCGGACATGGCGGTCGGCAGCTCGCAGCGCTTCGGCGTGCCGATGGGCTACGGCGGCCCGCACGCCGCGTTCTTCGCCTGCAAGGACGAGCACAAGCGCAGCCTGCCGGGCCGCATCATCGGGGTGAGCCGCGACGCGCAGGGCAAGCCGGCGCTGCGCATGGCGCTGCAGACGCGCGAGCAGCACATCCGCCGGGAGAAGGCGACCAGCAACATCTGCACGGCGCAGGTGCTGCTGGCGGTGATCGCGGCGATGTACGCCGTCTGGCACGGGCCGGAGGGAGTGCGCCGCATCGCCGAGCGCGTGCACCGCTACACCGCCGCGCTCGCCGAGGGGCTGAAGCGCCTGGGCTACCGCATCGGCCACGCCCAGTACTTCGACACGCTGCACATCGAGCTGGGTGACCGCTCGCTCGACGAGGTGCTGGGCGCCGCCGCCGCAGCGAAGGTCAACCTGCGCGTCATCGACCGCCGCACGCTCGGCGTCTCGCTCGACGAGGCGACCACCGAGGCGGAGCTGGACGCGCTCTTCGCCGTCTTCAACGGCGGGCGCGCCGCCGAGTTCAGCGCCGCCTCGCTGCTGCCGGGCACGGCCGCGGAGATCGCGGAGCCGCACCGCCGCATCAGCGACTACCTGACGCACCCGGTCTTCAACTCCAGCCGCTCCGAGACGGAGATGCTGCGCTACCTGCGCAAGCTGGAGTCGCGCGACTTCTCGCTGGTGCACGGCATGATCCCGCTGGGATCGTGCACGATGAAGTTGAACGCGACGGCCGAGATGATCCCCATCACCTGGCCGGAGTTCGCCAACCTGCACCCGTTCGCACCGCGCGAGCAGGCCGAGGGCTATCGCGCGCTCTTCGAGCAGTTGCAGGCCGACCTCGCGGAGATCACCGGCTTCGCGGACATCAGCCTGCAGCCGAACGCCGGCAGCCAGGGCGAGTACGCGGGGCTGCTCACCATCCGCGGCTACCACGAGAGCCGCGGCGAGGCGCACCGCGACGTCTGCCTGATCCCGCAGTCGGCGCACGGCACCAACCCGGCGAGCGCGGTGATGGCCGGGCTGACGGTGGTGGTGGTCAAGACCGACGAGCAGGGCAACATCGACGTGGCGGACCTGAAGGCGAAGGCCGAGCAACACGCCGAGCGGCTCTCCTCGCTGATGGTCACCTACCCCTCGACGCACGGTGTCTTCGAGGCGACGATCAAGGAGGTCTGCGAGGTCGTGCACCGGCACGGCGGCCAGGTCTACATGGACGGCGCCAACCTGAACGCGCAGCTCGGGCTCACCCGCCCGGCGGACATCGGCGCCGACGTCTGCCACCTGAACCTGCACAAGACGTTCGCCATCCCGCACGGCGGCGGCGGCCCGGGCATGGGCCCCATCGGCGTGGCGCGCCACCTGGTGCCGTTCCTGCCCGGCCACCGCGTGGTGGCGCCGGACGAGCAGCACGGCGCCGGCGCCGTCTCGGCGGCGCCCTGGGGCAGCGCCAGCATCCTGCCGATCTCCTGGGCGTTCATCAAGCTGATGGGCGGCGAGGGGCTGACCTACGCCGGCAAGCTCGCCATCCTGAACGCCAACTACGTCGCCGCCCGGCTGGAGCCGCACTACCCAGTGCTCTACAAGGGCGAGAACGGCAACGTCGCGCACGAGTGCATCGTGGACCCACGCGCACTCAAGCAGACGAGCGGCGTGGAGGTGGAGGACATCGCCAAGCGGCTGATGGACTACGGCTTCCACGCGCCGACGGTCAGCTTCCCGGTGGCCGGCACCCTGATGATCGAGCCCACCGAGAGCGAACCCAAGGCCGAGCTGGACCGCTTCGTCGAGGCGATGATCGCCATCCGCGAGGAGATCCGCGCCATCGAGGCGGGCCGACTGGACAAGCAGAACAACCCGCTCAAGCACGCGCCGCACACCGCGGAGGTCGTCAGCGCCGACGCCTGGGAGCGGCCGTACTCGCGGGAGCAGGCGGCCTACCCGGCGGCGTGGTCGCGCGAGCACAAGTTCTGGCCGAGCGTGGGCCGCGTGGAGAGCGCCTACGGCGACCGCAACCTGGTGTGCTCCTGCCCGCCGATCGGCGAGCTGTGCGTGGTGAGCTGAGAGCTGCGAGTTGCGAGTTGCGAGTTGAGAGACCTCGCCCCTCCCCGGCCGCGGCGCCGGTGGAGGGGTGAGGTGCTTTCGGCGCCGGAGTGCGCCGCCCGCGTTCAGCGCGAGTGTGCGACCCGCAGCGCGATGACCACCGCCGGCAGCGCCACCCAGAGCGTCGCCAGCGCGGCCAGCACGATGCCGCCGAGCGGCGAGACCTGCAACGCCGTTCCCGGCAGCACGGGCCGCAGCAGCAGGAAGGCGCCGGCCAGCAGCACGAACGCGCCGCCGACGAGCAGCCCGCCCAGGCGGTGGTCGGGCCAGCGCGCGTACGCGCGCTCGAACGCCCGCCAGCCCAGGATCGTCGCCCAGGCGAAGATGCCGAGCGAGAGCAGCCCCCCGACGATCAGGCCGGCCCAGCCCAGGCCACTGCCGGCACCGGCGGTGGCGGCGCTGACCTCCAGCCACAGCGAACCGGTGGCCGCGGCCGGCGCCGCCACCACCGCCGCCAGCCCGCTGGCCAGCCCGTCGCGCCAACCGCCGCTGCCCGGCCCCGGCGCGCGACCGAGGCGACCCAGCACCACCCCGTGGACGGCCCCGAAGGCACTCCCCAGCAGCGCCACGCCCACCGCGATGACGCCGTCGGGATGCAGCAGCCCCGCGGCGACGAAGCCGGCGATGAGCGTTCCGGCGGCGAGACCGGCCGCCAGCGTCCAGCTCGCGACCAGCATGGCGACGCTCTCGGAGCGGAGCCCGAGGTGCCGCAGAACGGTCCCGTAGTAGGCGCGTATGTCCATGCTCTCCTCCAGGTCAGAGTGGTGGATGGCCGCACTATAATCGCCGGCGCCCCGTACCTGTACATTCTCGTTCACGCGCAGGCTACGCTCACCCCTCCCCATCTGCCGCGCCCCGGAGGGTTGGAGTTTCTCTCAACTCTCAACTCTCAACTCTCAACTCTCCGGTGCGCTGCTTGCGTCACCCTGCGCCGTTGTCCACCGGCGCACCCCTCTCTCGCCCGTGCCGGTGCTGGTCCCCCAACTCCACGGAGGTGACACATGGCCGCATACTCGCTGCCGCAGTTGCCGTACGCCCACGACGCGCTGGAGCCGCACATCGACGCGCGCACCATGGAGATCCACCACACCAAGCACCACCAGGCGTACGTCACCAACCTCAACGCCGCGCTGGAGAAGCACCCGGAGTTCCAGGCGCCGGAGAGCATCGACGAGCTGCTGCGCAACTTCGACCGCGTGCCGCAGGAGATCCAGACGGCGGTGCGCAACAACGGCGGCGGCCACGCCAACCACTCGCTCTTCTGGCAGATCATGAAGCCCGACGGCGGCGGCGAGCCGACGGGCGCGCTGGCGCAGGCGATCCAGCAGGCGTTCGGCGACTTCGCCAGCTTCAAAACGCAGTTCGGCGACGCGGCCAAGACGCGCTTCGGCAGCGGTTGGGCCTGGCTGGTGGTGGACGGCGGCACGCTGGCGGTCACCAGCACAGCAAACCAGGACAGCCCGCTCATGGAGGGCAAGACGCCCGTCCTGGGGCTCGACGTCTGGGAGCACGCCTACTACCTCAACTACCAGAACCGCCGGCCGGACTACATCGAGGCCTGGTGGAACACCGTGAACTGGGACGAGGTCGCGCGCCGCTTCGAGGCCGCCAGCCGCTGAGGCTCACCGCGCTCTGCCCTGCCCCGCCCCCGCCGGCAGCACGTCCGGCGGGGGCGTCTCGTTCGCGGCCCTCCGACAAGCCCCTCCCCGCCAGGCCGGGAGCGGCTTACATTGCGCCGAATCGCGTCTCCGTTTCCACCGCTCGACCCCAACCGATGACCAGCCAGCCGCCCGCCGTCGTCGACCTGCGCTCCGACACCGTCACCCGCCCCGGGCCCGCGATGCGCCGCGCCATCGCGGAGGCCGAGGTCGGCGACCACGTGCTCGGCGACGACCCCACCGCCGCCGAGCTGGAGCGCTACGCCGCCGAGCTGCTGGGTAAGGAGCGCGCGCTCTACTTCCCCAGCGGCATCATGGCCAACCAGGCGGCGCTGCTGGTGCTGGCGGAGCCGGGCACCGAAGTGGTGATCGACGCGCTGGGCCACATCTTCAACTACGAGGAAGCCGCCGCCTCCGCCTGGGCGGGGCTGCAACTGCGCGCGGTCGCCACGCCGGACGGGCTGCTCACGCCCGAGCTGCTGGCGGCGCACATCCGGCCGAACTCGCTGTACACGCCGCGCAGCTCGCTCGTCTGCCTGGAGAACACGCACAACAGCGCCGGCGGCAAGGTGCTGCCGCTCTCGCAGATGCAGGCGCTCTGCGAGACGGCGCGCGCGCACGGCCTGCAGGTGCACCTCGACGGCGCGCGGCTGCCCAACGCCGCCGCCGCGCTGGAGCTGCCGCTCGCCGCGCTCGCCGCGCCGGCGGACACGGTGATGGTCTCGCTCTCCAAGGGCCTGGGCGCGCCGGTCGGCTCGCTGCTCGCCGGGCCGGCGGAGCCGATGGAGCGCGCCTGGCGCGTGCGCCGGCGCCTGGGCGGCGGCATGCGGCAGGTGGGGCTGCTGGCGGCGGCGGCGCTCTACGCGCTGCGCCACAACCTTCAGCGCCTGCACGAGGACCACCGCCGCGCCCGCTGGCTCGCGGAGGGCGCCGGCGCCGTCGACGGCCTCGCCGCGCCCGCGCCCGAGACGAACATCGTCATGATCGATCTGCTCGATCCGCGTCTGACGCCCGAGCGCCTGCTCGCCGCGCTGACGGAGCGCGGCGTCTGGATGACGCAGTTCGGCCCGCGCCGCCTGCGCGCCGTCACCCACCTGGACGTGGACGACGCGGGCGTCGAGCGCGCCGTCGCCGCGCTGCAGGACGCCGTCCCCGTGCTGCGCCGCTGACCTCCGGGGCCGCTCACCTCCGGGCGGCTGATTTCGCTTTTCTTTCGGGAACCACCCTCCGTCGCGCGGGTATCAGAGCCGCTCCGCGCGGGAGCCGACAACACCGCCTGGGATAGAGGATACAATGGCAACGGTTGAGATCAGCGACGACAAGAAGAAGGCGTTGAATGTGGCGATCTCGCAGATCGAGAAGGCGCACGGCAAGGGCTCGATCATGCGGATGGGCACGGTGCCGCGGGCACCGATCGCGGTGATCCCGACGGGCGCCATCAACCTGGACGCGGCCATCGGCGTCGGCGGCGTGCCGCGCGGGCGCGTCACGGAGATCTACGGGCCGGAGTCCTCGGGCAAGACGACGCTCTGCCTGCACATCATCGCCAACGCGCAGCGCGCGGGCGGCGTGGCGGCGTTCATCGACGCCGAGCACGCGCTGGACATCGAGTACGCGCGCAAGCTGGGCGTGGACGTGGACAACCTGCTGGTCTCGCAGCCGGACACGGGCGAGCAGGCGCTGGAGATCGCGGAGGTGCTGGTGCGCAGCGGCGCCATCGACGTCGTGGTCATCGACTCGGTCGCGGCGCTGGTGCCGAAGGCCGAGATCGAGGGCGAGATGGGCGACAGCCACGTCGGCCTGCAGGCGCGCCTGATGAGCCAGGCGCTGCGCAAGCTGACCGGCGCGATCAACCGCTCGCACACCTCGGTGATCTTCACCAACCAGATCCGCGAGAAGATCGGCATCATGTTCGGCAACCCGGAGACGACCACGGGCGGCCGCGCGCTGAAGTTCTACGCCTCCTTGCGCATGGACATCCGGCGCACCGGCGCGATCAAGGACAAGGAAGTCACCATCGGCAACAAGACGCGCGTCAAGGTGGTCAAGAACAAGGTGGCGCCACCGTTCAAGCAGGTCGACTTCGACATCATGTTCAACGTCGGCATCGACCACTACGGCATCCTGGTGGACCTGGGCGTGGAGCACGAGATCATCCAGAAGTCCGGCGCCTGGTTCAGCTACGGCGACGGCGTGCGGTTGGGGCAGGGCCGCGAGAACGCCAAGGCGTTCCTGCAGGACAACCCGCAGATCGGCGGCGAGATCGAGGCGAAGGTCAAGGAGATCCTGGGCGTGAAGGGTGTGGCCGCCGCCGCGGACGCGGACGGCGGCGCGGAGGAGTGAGCCGGCCTTACGCCGGGCGTATGAAACGCCCGGCAGCACACGGCGCGTCCTGCCGGACGCAGGGCCGTCCGGAGGACGGGCAGTGGCCTGCCGGGGGCTTCATGCCCCCGGTGCAGTGGCAGGTGAAGCCATTCCAGAGCCAGGCCTTCCGCTCCTCCCGGATGTGGGCAGAAGACAGGGCCTCGTGCCCCCGGCGGCGAGGCGCCGCGTCAGCCGACTGACCGCTAGCCCCTGCAGCACAAGCGTTTACCCACACGAGCGGCGTGCTCCGTCCGGGCACGCCGCTTGATGTACTCTGCTGCTGCGGCTGGGCTGGGTGGCACCACACCCGGGTGCGTTGCCTCTCGGCGGCGCACCTTTCTCTTTGAACCCGACCTCGCGACCCCGAACCCGCTCCATGAGTACCGAGGAGGCGCACGCCTCTGGCAGCTATGTACAGGCCAGCGCGCCGACGGCCGAGGCCGAAGCGGCGCGCGCCGGCCACCAGGCCGCTCCGCCGCGCGGCAAGTACCTCTTCGTGCTGGCGCTCGGCGCGCTGGGCGTCGTCTACGGCGACATCGGTACCAGCCCGCTCTACGCACTGCGCGAGTGCTTCCACGGCCCGCACGCGGTGGCGCCGACGCCGGCCAACGTGCTGGGCGTGCTCTCGCTGATCACCTGGTCGCTGATCGTGGTCGTCTCCATCAAGTACCTGGTCTTCGTGATGCGCGCCGACAACCGCGCGGAGGGCGGCATCCTGGCGCTGCTGGCGCTGGCCGTACCGCCGCGCAGCGAGCGCTCGCGCCGGCAGTGGACGCTGACGGCGCTCGGGCTCTTCGGCGCGGCGCTGCTCTACGGCGACGGCGTCATCACGCCCGCGATCTCGGTGCTGAGCGCGGTGGAGGGGCTGGAGATCGCCGCGCCGGCGCTGGAGCCGTACCTCATCCCCATCACGGTGGCGATTCTGATCGGGCTCTTCCTGGTGCAGCACCGCGGCACCGCGGGCGTCGGCGCCGTCTTCGGCCCCATCATGGTGGTGTGGTTCCTGGTCATCGGGTGGCTCGGCCTCGCCAGCCTGGTGAACAACCCGGGCGTGCTGGCGGCCGTCAACCCGCTGCACGGCGCGGAGTTCTTCCTGCGCAACGGCTGGATGGGCTTCCTGGTGCTCGGCGCCGTCTTCCTGGTGGTCACCGGCGGCGAGGCGCTCTACGCCGACATGGGCCACTTCGGCAAGCGCCCGATCCGGCTGGCCTGGTTCGCCCTGGCGCTGCCCGCGCTGTTGCTCAACTACTACGGCCAGGGCGCGCTGCTGCTGCAGGAGCCCGGCGCCGCGGAGCACCCGTTCTACCACCTGGCGCCCGCCTGGGCCAACCTGCCGCTGGTGCTGCTGGCGACGGCCGCGACGGTCATCGCCTCGCAGGCGCTGATCTCGGGCGCGTTCTCGCTGACGCGCCAGGCGGTGCAGCTCGGCTACAGCCCGCGCGTCACCGTCGAGCACACCTCGGAGCGCGAGATCGGGCAGATCTACATCCCCTCGCTGAACTGGGCGCTGATGCTGGCCTGCATCGGGCTGGTGCTCGGCTTCCGCAGCTCCAGCGCGCTGGCGGCCGCCTACGGCATCGCGGTGACGGGGACGATGGCGATCACGACGGTGCTCTTCTACGAGGTCGCACGCCACCGCTGGGGCTGGCCGAAGCCGGCGATCGCCGCGCTCGCGCTCTTCTTCCTCGTCATCGACCTGGCGTTCTTCGGCGCCAACGTGGTCAAGATCGTGCAGGGCGGCTGGTTCCCGCTGCTGGTGGGCGCCTTCGTCTTCACGCTGCTCTCCACCTGGAAGCGCGGGCGCGAGGTGCTGGCCGCGCGCCTGACCGCGCTCTCGCTGCCGCTGGAGGACTTCCTGGCGAGCCTGCTGCGCCACCCGCCGACACGCGTGCCCGGCACCGCCGTCTTCATGCACAGCGGCGCGCGCGGCACGCCGCCGGCGCTGCTGCACAACCTGAAGCACAACCAGGTGCTGCACACGCAGGTGGTGCTGCTGACGGTGACCACCGAGGAGGTGCCGTACGTGGCGGAGGAGGAGCGCGCGCAGGCGGAGCCGCTGGGGCACGGCTTCTTCCGCGTGCTGCTGCGCTACGGCTTCATGGAGGACCCGGCGGTCCCGAAGGCGCTGGAGCGCGTGCAGGCGCCGGGCCTGTCGCTGCGGCCGCCGGAGACGACCTACTTCCTGGGGCGCGAGACGCTCATCGCCTCCCGGCGCCTCGGCGGGATGGCGCTCTGGCGCGAGCGGCTCTTCGCCTGGATGGCGCGCAACGCCACCACCGCCACCGCCTACTTCTGCCTGCCGCCGAACCGCGTGGTGGAGCTGGGCGCGCAGGTGGAGATCTGAAGGGAAGCGGGGGTCGGGGGAAGAGGCTGCCAGCTACCAGCTACCGGCAGCCGGCAGCCGGTAGCCGGTAGCTGGCAGCCTCTTCCCCCGCTTTCCGTTCAATGCGGCCGGGCGGCGTAGGTGCTCGCCTCGGGCAGCTTGTGCACCGCGCCGAGCAGCCAGCGCATGCAGCGGTGCCCGACGTCGACGGGGTCGAGGAACATCATCGGGCAGCCGCCGTCCAGCACGGCGATCCCCTGCTGCTCGCAGAGCGCCACGGCCTCGGCCGAAACGCTGCCGGCGCCGAAGGAGCGATGCAGCCACACGCGCGGCACGCCGGCGTCCGCGCACTCGCGCACGACGCCCGCCGCCGCCGCGGGGGGCGTGGCGATCACTACGCCCTCCACCCCGCCGGGGATCTCGGCCAGCGCGTGGTAGCAGGCGCCGCCTTCCACCTCGTCGGCGTTGGGGTTCAGCGCATAGACCTGGTAGCCCTCGTCACGCAGGCGCCGGAAGAGGGCGTTGGCGGCGTGCGCTCCGTCGCGCGAGACGCCGGCCACCGCGAGCCTGCGGTGCGAGAGAAACTCCGCGGCGGCTTCCTGGAGTGCGCTCATCGGGCTCCTCCTGGGAGTAGGACGGGAGCGGCGGACCCGCCGGCCGAATGCCGGCGCGCGCCGCCCCGGAGAGAGCGTAGCACGCGGCGCGGGGCGGGCAATCGGGAGATCCCCTACGCCAGCGTCGGGGAGGCGCGGTGCTCGCCGGGGGCCGTCTCGGTGCACGGGGCGCGCCAGTGCGGGATGGTCTCGCGCGGCGGCAGGCCGTAGCAGCGGCGGCAGAGCTCGCGGTAGGCGGCGGCCTCCTCGGCCCAGCGCGCGTCGTCCCAGCCCAGCTCCTGCCGGCAGAGCGCGCGGACGCGCTCCGCCTGCGCCGCGCCGAGCCCGTGGCCGCGCAGCAGCAGCCCGAGCCGCGTGCGGCGCAGCAGCAGGTCGTCCAGGTGGACGACTGCCTCGGCGCGCGCGGCCCAGCGCAGCTCCGCCCACAGCGTCTCGGTGCCGGGCACCGGCTGCAGTTCGCCCGGCGCGGCGGCCTCGGCGACGAGCGCGGCCTCGGCGCCGTAGCGGCCGGCCAGGCGCGTGCGGACGGGCGGCGGCAGCGCGTCAAGCAGCGGGTGCGCGGCGGGCGCGGGGCGGAAGACAAGCGCGTCGCTCGTCGGTTCCGGCAGCTCCGGGCGTCGGCGCCGCGCCGCGCGCAACGCGTCCAGCGCCATCAGCCGGAAGGTCGTCAGCTTGCCGCCGGTCACCGTCAGCAGCCCGTTCTCCTCCCAGACGGCGTGTTCGCGCGACTCCTGCCCGGGCTCGTCGCGGCCACCGTCGATCACCGGCCGCACGCCGGCGAAGCTGGCGAGCACGTCGTCCAGCGTGAGGCCGAGCGCGGGGAAGCGGCTCTCGACGGCGGCCATCAGGTAGGCCACCTCCTCCGCGCCGATCGCCGGCTCCCGCCCCAGCGGCCGGTCGTGGTCCAGGTCGGTGGTGCCCACCAGCGTCACGCCCTGCCAGGGGAAGACGAAGACGGGGCGCCGGTCGTGCGGGTGCAGGAAGCTGACGGCCTGCGGCACGGGCAGCCGGCCGCTGGGGAAGACGAGGTGACTGCCACGCTGCGCGCGCAACCGCGGCGGCGCGCCGACCTGGCCGCGCAGCCCGTCGGCCCAGACGCCGGTGGCGTTGACGACCACGCGCGCCCGCGCCACCCGGCTGCGGCCGCTGAGCCGGTCGAAGAGCAGCAGCCCGGCGAGCGCGCCGTCCTCGTGGACCGGGCCGCCGGCGGCCACCTGGTTGAGCGCGACGGCGCCATCCGCTGCGGCCTCGCGCAGCAGGCGCAGCACCAGGCGCGCATCGTCGGTCTGCGCGTCGTAGTAGCCGAAACCGCCGTCGAGCCGGTGCTGCGCGATGTGCGGCGCCAGCATCTCGAAATCCGGCCGCGGGTGGCGGCGGTGCAGCCAGCGGTGCGCGAAGAGGTCGTAGGCCGCCAGCCCCACGTGCATCGCCAGGCGGCCGGGGTGGTCGCCCCGGTACGTGGCGAAGAGGAAGCCGAGCGGCTCCACCAGCCCCGGCACGTGCTGCAGCAGCCGCTCGCGCTCGCGCACCGAGGCGCGCAGCAGCCGCACCTGCCCCTGCGCCAGATAGCGCAGCCCGCCGTGCACCAGCTTCGAGGAGCGGCTGCTGGTGCCCCAGGCGAAGTCGCGCCGCTCCACCAGCAGCGCGCGCATCCCCACGCGCACCGCCTCGCGCAGCACGCCGGCGCCGGTGATCCCGCCGCCGACGACCAGCACGTCCCACGGCTGGCCGAGCGCCTGCCAGGTGTGCTCCCGCCAGGCGGCGTCCCACCGCGGCGCGGGCTGCGTGCTCATCGCGTCCCCTCTCTGCCTGCGGGATGGCCGCTCTCGGCGCGCCCCGGGGCGCGCTACTCCACCAGCTTGCCGGGGTTCATCACGCCCCGCGGGTCGAACTGGCGGCAGAGCGCCTGCAGCGCGGCGACGCCCAGCTCGCCCTTCTCCGCCGCCAGGTACGGCTGGTGGTCCAGTCCCACGCCGTGCTGGTGGCTGATGGTGCCGCCGGCGGCGACGATGGCCTCGCTCGCCGCGCGCTTGCAGGCGCGCCAGCGCGCCAGCGTCTCGTCCGGATCCACCGCCACGCGGAAGAGGTAGGTGGTGTAGACGCTGGAGCCGGTGGGGTAGAGGTGCGAGAGGTGGGTGAAGACGTGCAGCCGCTCGCCGAAGGTGGCGGCCGCCTCGCGCAACGCGCGCTCGACGGCCTCGACCAGCGCCGGCACGCGCGCCCACGGCAGCGCCGTCTCCAGCGCGTCGAGCGCGTAGCCGTGCTCCCAGAGCGCATTGCGCAGGTAGGGCGCGCGGAAGCGCGTGCCGCGCCAGCGCCGGCCGAACGCGTCGGTCACCCGCACGCCGCCGTGGCGGCGCGCCAGCGCGAGCAGCTCGCCGCGCGCGCGACGCACGCGCGGACCGCCGCCCGCCGCGCCCGCCAGCAGCAGGCAGCGCCCCTCGCCCAGGCCGCGCAGCTCGATCATCCGGCGCAGCAGCCGCAGCCCGCGCGAGTCGCCCGCCAGCGCGAGCGTCGTCTCCGTCTCGGCCGGGTGGCTGAGGCGCAGCATCGTCAGCGGCAGCGTGGCCTGCGCGATCTCGCGCGCCGCCGCCAGCCCCGCGCTCCACGCGGGGAAGAAGACGGCCGTCACCGTCTGCCGCTCCGGCAGCGGCGCGATACGCACCGTCGCCTCGGTGACGATGCCCAGCCGCCCCTCCGAACCCAGCACCAGCGCGCGCAGGTCCGGCCCCGCGGCGGACGCCGGAACGCAGGGCAGCGCGAGCCGCCCGGCTGGCGTCTCCAGGCGCCCGCCGGCGAAGAGCTGCTCGATGCGGCCGTAGCCCAGCGACTCCTGGCCCGCCGAGCGCGTCGCCACCCAGCCGCCGAGCGTGGAGTACTCGAACGACTGCGGGTAGTGGCCGAGCGTGAAGCCGCGCGCCCGCAGCGCCGCCTCGATCTCGGGGCCCGCCGCGCCCGCGCCGAAGCTCGCCAGCCGGCTCTCCGCGTCCAGTCGCCGCAGGCGGTTGAGGCCGCGCAGGTTCACGGTCAGCGTCGGCTCCGCGCCGGGGTTGACGTGCCCCACCACGCTGGTGCCGCCGCCGTAGGGGATGAGCCGCGCGTCCGTCTGCGCGGCGTAATGCAGCAGCGCGCGCACCTCCTCCTCGCTCGACGGCCGTGCCACGCCGTCGGGGAAGCGCTCGATGCGCCCGCCGCGCAGCGCGATCCAGTCTGGCAGGCTCTGGCCGCGCGCGTGCAGCAGCCGCTCCAGCGCGTCGGTGCGCACCAGCCGGTGCGGCGGCAGCCGCGAGGGCGGCACCGCCGCCAGCGCCTGCGCCAGCGAGGCGTCCGGCACCGGTGACGCCGCGCCGGCTCGCGCCGCCAGCCACTCCAGCGCACCCGCCGGCAGCGGCACGGAGAGCGTGTCGTCGCCCCAGCCGTTCCAGCGCCTCACGGCCCGTCCTCCCGGGCTGCCGCGCTCCACAGCGGGATGCTCTGCCGCAGCACCTCGCGCGCGACGCGCTCGGCCTCCGCGCCGTCGCCGCGCCGCGCCGCGCCCAGCAGCTCGGCGTAGAAGGCAAGCGAGAGCGCCCGCGCGGCCGGCGCCGCGAAATAGCGCCGCGCCATGCTCTCGTAGAAGCCGGCGAACCCGTTGAGGATCAGCGCGTAGATCGGGTTGCCCGACGCGGCCGTCAGGCAGCGGTGCAACCGCCAGTCGAAGGCGGCGAACGCCTCCGGCGTGTCCGCCAGCGCGGCGTGCGCCTCCAGCAGCGCCGCCACCTCCGCGCCGGCGCGCGCCACCGCCGCCCGCGTGTAGGTCGGGCCCAGCGTCACCCGCACCTCCAGCAGCCAGGGCACCAGCTCGCGCGGCACCCGCCCCGCCGTGCGCACCAGCGCACTCAGCACGTTCAGCCCGCCCTCGCGCCAGTAGTCGTTCACCCGCGTCGGCTTGCCGTGCTGGATGGTGATCCAGCCGTCGCGCGCCAGCCGCTGCAGCACCTCGCGCAGCGTCGGCCGCGTCACGCCGAGCTGCGTCGCCAGCCCGCGCTCGGCCGGCAGCGCACTGCCCGGCGGGAAGCGGCCGTCGAGGATCGCCGCGACGAGCGCGGCCTCGGCGTCGGCGGCCGGGCGGGCGGGAGCGGCGGAGCGCATGGCGGAGGCGGGGTGCGGGCAACTGGTCTGACCACTGCCTGCAGCATAGCCGGTGCGGCGTGCGCTGTCCAGTCCGGCGTCGCGCGGCGGGGCGCACGACTTGCACCGCCGGCGCGCGACGCTCCACCACGGACCTTCTCGGGAGATCCTCATGCGACGCAAGGCTCTTCGTTGGCTCGCGGCCCCGCTCCTCGGCCTGGCGCTGCTGGGGGGCGCGGGCTGCGCGACGAACCCGGTGACCGGGCAGCGGCAGCTCGCGCTGATCTCGGAGGCGCAGGAGATCGAGATGGGGCAGCAGGCGGCGCGGGAGGTGGAACAGGGCATCGGGCTGGTGCCGGACACGGCGCTGCAGGCCTACGTCCGGCGCATCGGCGCCCGCCTTGCCGCGGCCTCCGAGCGGCCGCACCTGCCCTGGAGCTTCGCCGTGCTGGACGACCCCACCCCCAACGCCTTCGCGCTGCCGGGCGGCCCCATCTACGTGACCCGCGGCCTGCTGAACCTGATGGACTCCGAGGCCGAGCTCGCCACGGTGCTCGGCCACGAGATCGGGCACGTGACGGCGCGGCATTCGGTGACACAGATCAGCCGCGCGCAGTTGGGGCAGCTCGGCCTGGTGCTGGGGACGATCCTGGCGCCGGAGGTGGGGCAGTACGCGGAGCTGCTCGGCTCGGGCATGCAACTGCTACTGCTGAGGTACAGCCGCGACGCCGAGCGCCAGTCCGACGAGCTGGGCTTCCGCTACGCACTGCAGCAGGGCTACGACGTGCGCGAGATGGCCGACGTCTTCGAGTCGCTGGCGCGCGTGGGCGAGGCCGCGGGGCGCAGCCCGCTGCCCACCTGGGCCGCCACCCACCCGGCGCCGGAGGAGCGCATCCGCAACGTGGAGCAGCGCCTCGCCGCGCTGCAGGCGGAGAGCGGGAGCCCCGGCCGCACGGGCGCGGCCGAGTACCTGGCGCAGATCGACGGGCTCGTCTACGGCGAGGACCCGCGACAGGGCTTCTTCCGCGATGCCGTCTTCTACCACCCCGAGCTGCGCTTCCGGCTCCGCTTCCCGCCGGGCTGGCGGACGCAGAACACGCCACGGGCAGTCCTCGCGATGAGCCCGCGGAACGACGCGGCGCTGCAACTGACGCTGGTGCCGGGCGCCACGCCCGCGCAGGCGGCGACGCGCTTCCTGCAGCAGGAAGGCATCCAGCCGCTGCAGACGACGCAGCAGGAGATCAACGGGCTGCCCGCCGTCGTCGCGGCGTTCCAGGCGCAGACGCAGCAGGGGATGCTGCAGGGCTGGGCGGCGTTCATCGCGCACGACGGCCGCATCTACCAACTGCTCGGCTACACGCCTGCCGCGGCGTTCGCGCGCTACCAGGCGCTCTTCCCGCAGGTGATCGGCAGTTTCGCGCCGGTCTCGGACCCGGCGATCCTGAACGTGCAGCCGCGCCGCATCCGCATCGTGCGCGTGGAGCAGCCGACGACGCTCGCGGAGTTCGACCGCCGCTACCCCTCGGTGATTCCGCTGGAGGAGCTGGCGCTCATCAATCAGCTCGCGGGCGGCGGCTCGCAGGTGGCGGCCGGCACGCGGCTGAAGCGCGTGGTGGAGGGGGGCTGAGCCAGGCGGCCGGCGGGCGGCGGCGCCTTGACGACGCCCGCCCCGCGGGTGCACACTCGGCGGACTGACACCGGCCCCGCCGGCCGCCCGGGCCAAGGCGCCCCGGCCGTCGCACCCGCCATCCGCTACCGGAGACCGCCACCGTGACGGACAACCTCACCGCGGAGCAGCTCTCGGCGCTGCTCGATTCCGTGTTCGCGCTGCAGCCCCGCGAGCGCTGGCTCGCCCTGCTGGTGGACCTGCCGGACGCGCAGGCGCCGGACAGCGACGCCTGGGCCGAGCGCCGCCGGCTGGCCGCCGACTGGTTCCGCCTGCTGCACCTGCGCCGCGAGCGGCTGCCCTTCACCGCCATCGCCTTCTGCGCCTACCCCAACGTCGGCAGCAACAACGGCGACCTGCCGGAGTCTGCCGCCGTGGCGTTCGACCCCGACGAGCAGGCGGCGCTCCCCGCGGGCCAGGTGCTGCCCTTCGCCACCATCCTGCAGTCGGCCAGCGTGGTGCTGGCGCCCACGCAGTTCTCCGCCACCGCGCCGCTCAAGGTGCTGGCGCGGCAGCACGGCTTCCGCGGCGCCACGCTGCCCGGCTTCACCCGCGCCATGATCCCGGCGCTGGGGCTGGACTACGAGCGCGTCAACGCCCGCGTGCTGCAGTTCAAGGAGCGGATGGACCGCGCGGCGGGGGTCGAGGTGGCGCTGGAGGCGGACGGCCGGCGCTACGCCAGCTTCTTCGACCTGCGCCACCGGACCGGGCACGCCAGCGGCGGGCTGATCCGCGAGCCGGGTAGCGTCGGCAACCTCCCCTCCGGCGAGGCGTACGTCGTCCCCTACGAGGGCGAGCGCCCGGGCGACCCGAGCGGCACCGCCGGCGAGCTGCCCGTCCAGTTCGGCGACGAGATCGTGGTCTATCGGCTGGAGCGCAACCAGGCCGTCGAGGTGCTGAGCGCGGGGCCCGCGTCGGAAGCGGAGCGTCGGCTGCTACAGGAGGAGCCCGCCTACGGCAACCTGGCCGAGGTCGGCATCGGCGTGCTCGGCGAGTGGGGGGTGCAGGCTGTGGGCAGCACGCTGCTGGACGAGAAGCTCGGGCTGCACCTCGCCTTCGGCCGCAGCGACCACTTCGGCGGGGTGACGGGGCCCGCCGCCTTCCGACCGCGGCCGCGTGGTCCACATCGACCGCGTCTACGTGCCGTCCGTGCAGCCGCGGGTGCGCGTGGCCGAGGTCGCCTTCGCCTACCCGGGCGGCGCGCGCGAGACGATCATCCACGACGACGCGTTCGTGGTGTAGCTCAGCGGCACGCCAAGAGCTGCCGGTGGCGCCGGCCCCGCACCCGCCGCAACCCGGGGGTGCGGAGCCGTTGCGGGAGCTACCGGGTGAAGTCGTCGGGCGAGACTGCGAGCTGCGGGAAGGCACGCCGCAGCTTTGCATCCGAGGTGACCAGCGGCACGGCCAGCTCCTGCGCCAGGTGGACGAACTCGCAGTCGTACGCGCTGCATCCCGACTGCTCGGCCAGGCGCAGAACCGGTGCGGATTCCATGGCGTACTCGCGCCCGGCGAGCAGCGTCTCAGCCTCTTCCATGAAGACGAACGCATCCGCCAGCGACAGCGCCTGCTGCCGCAGGTAGAGCGCAAGCACGTTGCGGAACTCGCTTCTCCACAGCAGCGGCGCCGACCAACTCGGGTCCCGGCGCAGCACCTCTCGGACAGCGGGCGTCTGCGCGCCCGGAATCAGGAGATACGCGATCAGGTTCGTGTCCGCGACGATCACGGTCGGCCTTCGCGTCGAGCCTCCTCCAGCCGCTCGTCCGTCAGCGGCGGCAGCGGCACGCGATTCTGCAGTTGGTCCAGCCGAGCGAGAAGGGCGTCGGGGTCAATTCGCTCACTGCCGACCGAACGCTCCAGCCGGTGCAGAACCTCGCTGTTCAGGCTCCGCCGGTGCTCGGCCGCGCGGCGTTTAAGCTGCTCCAGCAGGCTCTCGGGGATCCCCTTGATCGTCAAGCTCGCCATCGCCCCTCCCGGTTGCAGAACGGAACCACCCCGGAAGATAGGGGCCACGGCAGCTTCATCAAGGCGGAGGACGCCGAACATCGCGAGCGGGCCCCACCGCTTCGGCCGGCTTCGCCGTCTGCCGCTCGCCCACCCCGTTCCGCGGAGGGTTCACTCGCGGTTCATCAGGTCGAGCGCCTCGCGCGGGCTGGCGACCCGCACGGTGTGCGCGCCCTGCAGCGGGGCGAAGTGGCGCGCGTTGCCGGTGACCAGCGCGTGCGCCCGGCCGGCGACGGCAACCTCCAGGAAGGGGAGGTCGTCGGGGTCGGGGAGGCGCAGCGGCAGGCGCGGCGCGTCGATGCTGACCGCGGCGGCCTCAAGCGAAGACAGTGTCGCCGCGACCACCTCCGGCCCCAGGCCGAAGCGCGGCCGCGCGAGTACGCGCCGGTACTCCGCCAGGATCCGCGCGTCCACCAGCGGCACATGCCGTTCGTTCGCCAGGCCTGCGAGGAACCGGGCGGAAACCCCGTCGCGAGTGAGCAGTGCCGAGACCAGCACGTTGGTATCGACCACAAGCCGCATCACTGCCCCCGGCGCTCGCGCCGCGCGGCCTGGATTTCCGCGTCGATCTCCTCGTCCGTCATCCGGCTGGTGCCGCTGCGCTCAGCCTGCTCCTGCGCTGCGCTCATCGCGCGCAGAAAACGGATGCGCGCCAGGTCGCGCATCGTCTCCTCGAAGTCGTCCTCGCCGACCCCGATCACCAGCGCCTTCGGCTTGCCGTTCGCCGTGAGCGCCACGCTGGCCCCCTGCGCCAGCGCCTCCCAGAGCGCGCCCGGCGTGTTGCGCAGATCGCGCGAGCTGAGGAACTTCAATGCCATGATCGCCTCCCGGTGCGGTGTGTGTGCTACGATATCGCTACAGACGGGCGACGTCAACCGCACCGCTCACGGGGCCGGAGCCGGCAGCAGGCGGCGGAAGCGCGTGGCTTCGGATGGGATGCCGGAGGATTCGTAGAGCTGCACCAGCCGCGCGGTGGTCTGCACGGTGTGCGGGTGGGTGCTGCCGCTGGATCGCGGCAGGATGCGGTGGCTCTCCAGCAGCAGCGGTTCCGCCTCCGCAGCGCGGTGGCGCGCCATCAGCACACCGGCCAGGCCGTACAGGCTGCGCGCCACCGCCGGCGCCTCGGCGCCGAGCAGTGCGCGTCGCATGGCCAGCGCCTTCCGGTGCAGCCGTTCGGCCTCCTCCCAGCGCCCCTGGTCGGCCACGGCGGCGGCGAGGTTGTTCAGCGCTGCCGCCACCCCGGGGTTGGATTCGCCGAGCGCGGCGCGGTACAGCGCGAGCGCCTGGCGGTGCAGCGCTTCTGCCTCCGCATGCTGTGGTTTGCGCCCGGCAGCCGCCGGTGGAGCGGCCCGGCCTCGCGGTGCAGCGCCTCGGCCTTCGGGTAGCGGCCGTCGTTGGCGAGCAGGACGGCGAGGTTGTGCAGGCTGTGCGCGACGTCGAGGTGCCCGTCGCCCAGCAGCGCGCGCTGGATGCCGAGCGCCTGCCGCTCGCGGGCGGCGGCTCGCAGGTGGCGGCCGGCACGCGGCTGAAGCGCGTGGTGGAGGGGGGCTGAGCCAGGCGGCCGGCGGCCGGCGGCGCCGCATCCGTCAGGGTTCCACCTGGATGTGGGTCGCGAACACCTGCGCCGGATAGGACTCCAGCACCAGCCCCGTCGTCCAGACCCGCAGGCTCGTGCCCACCGTCAGCTCGCCGAGTGACGCGCGGTGCAGCGCACCGTCCGGGGCGACGCGCCGGATGCGCGTCTTCGGAGTGACGTGCACGATGTAGCGGTCCTCCGGCGTCGCGGCGCCCGGGACCTCGAGCAGCAGCCGGGTGGTGGTCCCGGGTGCGACCGGGTACTCCGGCACGCTGCGCAGCACGCCGCGGAGGTGCGGCGCGCCCGCCGGCTCCATGGTCGACGACCCGCAGCCTGCGCTCAGCAGCAGGAGCAGCGCGAGAAGCGGCCTCACTCGTCGCATGACGTACGGCCTGTTGACGGAAACGGATGCGTGCACGGCTCCCGCCTACGGCAGGCGCTGGAGCCGGGCCACCAGCCGCGCGGTCTCGACGTGGCAGGGCCCTTTCCGCACCCGCACGCCGCTGGTGTCCCAGCGCGCGTAGCCCGCGCGAACGACCTCCACGTCGTAGCGCCCGGGCCGCTCGTCCACCCCGCCGAGGGTGGTGGCAACCATCTCCGACCCCGCTTGGCTCCACCCCACCACCCGCAGCTCCTCCGCGAAGGCGCCGTCGCGCGCCCGGCCGATGGCGCCGGCGGCGAGCGGTGCGCCCGTGGCCGCATCCTCGACGCGGACCTCGAGCGCGCGCTCGATGCTCGCGGTGCAGCTGTACCCGTCGAACGGCAGCCCGGAGCAGCCGGGCAAGACGGCGAGGAGGCCGAGAGGGAGCCAGGACGAAGCGCGCATCGTAGGGCCCGGAGGCAGGAGGGATGGATCGGCGGTTCCACCGAGAGAACGTCTCAAGGCGCCTCCGTCTGACACCTCTCCACGTCGGCACACGCGGCGGGCTCGCATGCTGACCGGCGCCACCGGCGGGGCTCGCCTGCCGGGACGCGGAACGCCCGGGGCTCGCGCAGGGCGAGGCTCGCGCCGACCAGGCGGCCCCGGAGCCGAGAACCCCGGAGCCCGGTGGTCGGCGCAACGAACAGGCGCCTACCCCTGCACGGTGTTGATCAGGTCGAACATCGGCAGGTACATGGCCACCACCATGCCGCCGATGACGACGCCCATGATGACGATCATGATCGGCTCCAGGATGGAGGTCAGCGCGCTGACGGCGGCGTCGACCTCGTCGTCGTAGAAGTCGGCGATCTTGGAGAGCATCTCGTCGAGCCCGCCGGTCTGCTCGCCGACGTTGATCATCTGCACGACCATCGGCGGGAAGACGCCGCTCTGCTTCAGCGGCTCGGCGATGGTGGCGCCGCCGGCGATGGAAGCGCGCGACTGCATGACGGCGTCGTGGATGACGCGGTTGCCGGCGGTGCGCGCCGTGATCTCCAGCCCCTCCAGGATCGGCACGCCGGAGGAGACGAGCGTGCCCAGCGTGCGGGTGAAGCGGCTGACGGCCGACTTGCGGATGAGCACGCCGAGCACCGGCAAGCGCAGCAGCGAGCGGTCGATCACCAGTTGCCCGTCCTTGGTGCCGTAGTAGCGCTTCAGCAGGTAGGCCAGCAGCACCACGCCGCCGAAGCAGTACAGGATGTAGTGCTGCAGGAAGCTGCTCGCCGCCAGCACCAGGCGGGTGGGCGCGGGCAGCGCCACGCCGGCGTCGAGGAAGATGGTGGCGAAGACGGGCACCACCTTCCAGAGCAGGATGGTGGTGGCGGCGATGACCACCAGCAGCATCACTGCCGGGTAGGTCATCGCGCCCTTGATCTTGCGGAGGAGCGCGTCGTTCTTCTCCAGGAAGACGGCCAGGCGGTTGAGGATGGTGTCCAGGATGCCGCCCGCCTCGCCCGCGGCCACCATGTTGACGTAGAGCTCGGTGAAGATCTTCGGGTGGCGCCGCAGCGCGTCGGCCAGCGTCTGGCCGGACTCGATGTCGTGCAGCACGGCGGCGATGATCGTCTTGAAGCGCGCGTTCTCCGTCTGCTCGGCCAGGATGGAGAGGCTCTGCACCAGCGGCAGGCCGGAGTTGATCATGGTGGCGAACTGGCGGGTGAAGATCACCACCTCGCGCGTCTTGACGCCGGTGCCGATGGTCAGCGAGAGGTCCTTCGGCTTGCTGCGCACCGCCACCGGCAGCAGCCGCTGGCGCCGCAGGTAGCCGATCACCTCCTCGCGGCTGGGCAGGTCGATCTCGCCGCGCTGCAGCTCGCCGGCGAGCGTACGGGCGCTGTAGGTGAAGACGGGCATGGGCGTGCTACGAGTTGAGAGTTGAGAGTGGCGAGTTGAGAGCCGACGGTTCCGAGTGGAGCTGGCGGTCCCCCGCCGGAGGCGGGGGCACTCTCAACTCGCCACTCTCAACTCGCCACTCGCCGTCAGGCCGGGATCGGCTCGCCGACCATGCGCAGGAACTCGGCGGTGTCGCTGGTGCTGCGCAGCGCGTCTTCCAGCGTGACCTCGCGCTGCACGTAGAGCTGGTAGAGCGCGTCGTTCATCGTCTGCATGCCGTGCTTCTTGCCGGCCTGCATGATCGAGTAGATCTGGTGCGCCTTGTCGTCGCGGATGCAGGCGCGGATCGCCGGCGTGCAGACCATCACCTCGCAGGCCACCACCCGCCCGCGCCCGCGTGCGCGCGGCAGCAGCGTCTGCGTCACCACGCCCTCCAGCACGAAGGAGAGCTGCGTGCGCACCTGCGACTGCTGGTGCGAGGGGAAGACGTCGATGATGCGGTTGATCGACTCGGCGGCGCTGTTGGTGTGCAGGGTGGCCAGGCAGAGGTGGCCGGTCTCGGAGATGGTCAGCGCCGCCTGGATCGTCTCCAGGTCGCGCATCTCGCCCACGAGGATGACGTCCGGGTCCTGCCGCAGGGCGTACTTCAGCGCGGCGGCGAAGCTCTGCGTGTCGCTGCCCACCTCGCGCTGGTTGACCATGCAGCCCTGGTGGCGGTGGATGAACTCGATGGGGTCCTCGATGGTGAGGATGTGGCCCTTGCGCTCGCGGTTGATCTTGTCGAGCATCGCCGCCAGCGTGGTGCTCTTGCCGCTGCCGGTGGGGCCGGTGACCAGCACCAGCCCGCGCGGCCGCTCGGCCAGCTTGCTGAGGATCGGCGGCAGGCCCAGCTCCTCGATGCCGCTGATCTTGAACGGCACCTGCCGGATGGCGAGCGCCACGCAGCCGCGCTGGCGAAAGGCGTTGCCGCGGAAGCGCGAGAGGTTCTGGATGCCGAAGGAGAAGTCCAGCTCGTCCTCGGTCTCCAGCCGCTTCTTCTGCGTCTCGGTGAGGATGGAGTAGGTCAACTGCAGCGTGTCCTTGGGCGTCAGCACGTGCTCCACGCGCGAGGCGGCCAGGGAGCCGTCGAGGCGCAACTGCGGCCGCTCGCCGGCCGTCAGGTGCAGGTCGCTGGCACCACGCTCGATCATCTCCTCCAGCAGCGTGCGCAGGTTGAAGCTCAGGGCCGCCGACGTCTCGCTCATGAGAAGCTCACCACCGTTCCTCCAGGGTCCGCAACGCCATGCGTTCTGCCCGGCGCCGTGCATCGTGCAGCACCGCCCGGGGCGCCCGCCCACCGCCGCGCCCCGCGCGGCCGCGTTCGCCGGGCCTCCTCTGTCCAACAACCATGCCGGTCAGGATTCGGGATTCAGGGAAGAAGGCTGCCGGCTTCCGGCTACCAGCTTCCGGCAACACCGGGGGATTGCTGGCAGCCGGCAGCCGGTAGCTGGCAGCCCAACCCCCTGAATCCCGAATCCTGAATCCCGAATCCTGCCGTTACCCCGCCGTCTCCTTGACCACTTCCTCCAGCGTGGTGATGCCGCGCTTGACCTTGAGCATGCCGTCCATGCGCAGGGTGAGCATGCCCTCGGCGATCGCCTGGTCGCGCAGGTCGGCGGTGGAGGCGTTCTGCAGGATCATGCGGCGCAGCGCGGGGCTCATCGCCATCACCTCGTAGAGGCCCTGCCGGCCGCGGTAGCCGGTGCCGCCGCAGTCCTCGCAGCCCTTGCCCTTGAAGAAGCCGCCGGCCTCGATCTCCGCGTCGTTCAGCCCGGCGGCGCGCAGGTACTCCGGCGCGTAGGCCGCGGGCTCCTTGCACTTGCCGCAGATGCGGCGCACCAGGCGCTGCGCGGTGATGAGGTTGACCGCGCTGGCCACGTTGAACGGCTCGATGCCCATGTCCACCATGCGGGTGATGGTGCTGGGCGCGTCGTTGGTGTGCAGCGTGGAGAGCACCAGGTGGCCGGTCAGCGCCGCCTTGATGGCGATGGAGCCGGTCTCCAGGTCGCGGATCTCGCCGACCATGATGATGTTCGGGTCCTGCCGCAGGAACGCCTTCAGCGCCGCGGCGAAGGTCATCCCGATCTCGGTGCGCACCTGCACCTGGTTGATGCCGTGCAGGTTGTACTCGACCGGGTCCTCGGCGGTGAGGATGTTGACCTCGGGCGTGTTGATCTTGGAGAGCGCGGAGTAGAGCGTCGTCGTCTTGCCGCTGCCGGTGGGGCCGGTGACCAGCACCATGCCGTAGGGGTTGAGGATGGCGCGCATGAAGTCGGCCTCGGCCTTGGGCTCCATGCCGAACTTCTCCAGGTCCAGCGTAAGGTTGCCCTTGTCGAGGATGCGCAGCACGATCTTCTCGCCGAAGAGCGTGGGCAGCGTGCTGACGCGGAAGTCGATGACGCGCTTGCCGATGCGTAGCTTGATGCGCCCGTCCTGCGGCACGCGCCGCTCGGCGATGTTCAGGTCCGAGAGGATCTTGAAGCGGCTGATCAGCGCGGCCTTCATCTTCGGCGGCGGGCGCATGATCTCCTGCAGCACGCCGTCGATGCGGTAGCGCACGCGTACGTCCTTCTCGTAGCACTCGAAGTGGATGTCGCTGGCGCCGCGGCTGACCGCGTCGTTGAGGATGCCGTTGATCAGCTTGACGACCGGCGCCTCCTCGACCTGCGCCTGCAGCACGCCGACGGAGAGCTCCTCCTCGTGGTCCTCCAGGACCTCGACGTCCTCGCCCTGGTGGAACTCCTTGAGCAGGTCGCTGATGCGCTCGTCGGCCGAGTCGTACTCGCGCTCGATGACCTTGCGCAGCGTGACGTCGCCGGCGATGACCGGCTCGATCTCGAAGCGGGTGATGAACTTCAGGTCGTCGATGAGGCCCAGGTCGCCGGGGTCGGTCATGGCGACGGTCAGCACGCGCCCCACCCGGCGCACCGGCAGCACGCTGTGCTTGAGCGCGATCTCGGCGGGGATCAGCTTCAGCAGCTTGACGTCGAGCTGGATGCGTGCCAGGTCGATGGCAGGGACGCGGTGCTGGCGCGCGAGCGCCAGCGCCAGGTCCTGCTCGCTGATGTAGCCGAGCTTGATGAGGCTCTGGCCGACGCGCGCGCCCTGGGCGCGGGCGTCGGCCACCGCGCGCTCCACCTGCTCGCGGGTGACGAGCCCCTCGCGCAGCAACAGCTCGCCGACGCGGTCGGCGCTCGCGATGACAACCATGGCAGGCGGAAAGTGAGAGGTGGGGACGACCTGCAGGGCAGAGCCCGGCGGCGGCGGCCGCCGTCAGGGCCCGGCGCGCAGCCGGGGCCGCAGCCGCTCCAGCAGCGCGGGGCCGATGCCCGGCACCGAGTCCAGCTCTTGCGGCGAGCGGAAGCGGCCGTGCGCCTCGCGCCAGGCGACGATCCGCGCGGCCAGCGCCGGGCCGATGCCCGGCAGCGCCTCCAGCTCGGCGGCGCTGGCCGCGTTGAGGTCTAGCGTCCCTCCGGAAGCATCGGCACGCGACGCAGCCCGCTGAAGCGCCGGCGCTTGCCCCGCGCCGTGCGCGCGCCGCGCCGCGGCGGCCGGCAGGCGGAGGTGCGGCGCGAGCGCCTGCAGCAGCGCCGGCCCGATGCCGGGCACCGCGTCCAGGTCCGCCAGGCTGCGGAAGGGGCCGTGCGCCTCGCGGTGCTGCACGATGCGCGCGGCCAGCGCGGCGCCCACGCGCGGCAGCCGCTCCAGCTCCAGCGCGGGCGCGCGGTTCGGGTCCAGCCGCTCGCCCTCGGCCAGCGGCGTGGCGCGCCGCGCCTCCGCCGCTTCCGCGGCGCTCACCCGCTGGCGCTGCCCCGCCAGCCCGCCGGCCGGCGCGGCGAGCAGGCTGTCGGCCCACGCCGGCCCCGGCGCCGCCGGCCGCGTGGCGCGCACCACTCCGCCCGCCGCCAGCAGCAGCGCGACCACGCCCAGCGCCAGCCGTTCCGGGGGAGTGAGGGACATGAGCAGGGGTCGGGGGTCAGGGGTCGGGGGTCAGGGGAATGGCAACAGCGACGGCAACACCAGGGATGAGGGGTTGAGGTTGCAGTTCCCTGACCCCCGACCCCTGACCCCCGACCCCTGCCGTCCGGCAACCAAACGGCGGCTGCGGGGTAGACGAGGCCGCAGCCCGGGTGGTCGGGCGCGGACCGTGGGGGTAAGATTCGCGGTTTTCACGGCTTCGGCAAGCTTCTCGCCCGCTCCGGCGGGCCCCGCGCGCACGCGATGAAGGTTCTGACGCGCTACCTGTTGCGGGCCCACGTCGGCCCGTTCTTCTTCGCCTTCGTGGCGCTGACCGGGGTGATCCTGATCAACACCCTGGCGCGCACGCTGGCGGACCTGGCGGGCAAGGGCCTCTCCACCGAGGTCATCCTGCGCTTCTTCGTGCTCTCGCTGCCGGCCAACGTGGCCCTGACCTTCCCCATGGCGGTGCTGGTGGCGGTGCTCTACAGCTTCAGCCAGATGGCGGCGGAGAACGAGGTCACGGCGCTGAAGGCCAGCGGCATCGACCTGCGCCGGCTGATGCTGCCGCTGCTGGCGGTGGCGGTGCTGATCACCGGCACCATGATCTGGTTCAACGACACCGTGCTGCCGGAGGCGAACCACCGCTGGCGCGTGCTCATGGGCGACGTGGCGCGCAAGAGCCCGCTGCTGACGCTGCGCGAGCAGGCGGTCAACGTCATCCCCAACCCCAACGGGCTGCCGAGATACTTCCTGCAGGCCAGCCACATCAACCAGCGCACCAACGGCCTGCGCGACGTCACCATCTACGACCTGGGCGACGTGCGCACCGGCCGCACCATCTACGCGGACTCCGGCCGGGTGGCGCTCACGCCGGACCTGACGCAGATGTACCTGACGCTCTTCGACGGGCACGTGCGCGAGCTGAGCTTCAACGAGCCACAGAACTTCCAGCGCCTGGAGTTCCAGCGGCAACTGCTGCGCATGGACGTGGGCACGGAGTTCGAGCTGAGTGCCGACACCGCCACGCGCTTCCGCGGCGACCGCGAGATGACGATCGCCATGCTGCAGGCCAAGGTCGACACGGCGCGCGCCGAGATCGCGCGGGCGCGCCACGCGCCGCCCTCGGCGGGGATGGGGCCGGAGTACCTGAAGATGCTGCAGCGCGACATCCGCTCCTCGCAGGTGGAGATCCACAAGAAGTACTCTATCGCGGTGGCCAGCCTGGTCTTCGTGCTGCTGGGCGCGCCGCTGGCCGTGCGTTTCCCGCGCGGCGGCATCGGCGTGGTGCTGGCCATCAGCCTGGCGGTCTTCGCGCTCTACTACGTGGGCCTCATCGGCGGCGAGACGCTCGCGGACCGCGGCTACCTGCCGCCGGTGCTGGCGATGTGGATGATGAACCTGCTGATGGGCGTCGTCGGCGGGGTGGCGCTGTGGCGCATGGGCCGCGAGCGCGTCACCAACCGCGGCGGCGGCGAGGGGCTGCGTGGCCTGCTGGGCCGTCTCGGGCGGAGGACGGCCTGATGCTCAAGCTGCTCGACCGCTACATCGCGCGGCAGTTCGTCGGCATCTTCCTCGGCCTGGTGCTGGGGCTGCCGCTGCTCTTCATCATCGGCGACATCACCGACAACCTGGACACCTACCTGGAGGAGGGCATCGCGCTGGCCAACGTGGCGCGCTCGTATCTCTTCCAGGTGCCGCAGTACGTCGTCTGGTCGTTCCCGATCGCCGCGCTGGTGGCCACGGTCTTCACCATCAGCAACCTGACGCGCCACCGCGAGATCGTCGCGGCCAAGGCGGGCGGCATCAGCTTCTACCGGCTGATTCGCCCGATCCTGCTGACGGCCGCGCTGCTGAGCGCGGTGGCACTGGGGCTGAGCGAGCTGGTGCCGTTCACCAACCGCCGCGCCGCCGAGCTGCAAGGCAAGCACACGGCGCGCGGGTTCTCGCTGCGCACCAACTTCGTCTTCCAGAGCGCGCACGGCGACGTGCTCTCCGCCCGGCGGCTGGACCCGACGGCGAACGAGATGAGCGAGGTGGTGGTGGAGCGCAAGGGCGGGCCGCGCGGGCTGGGCCTCTTCCAGACCGCCGAGCGCGCGGAGTGGAAGCCCGGCCGCGGCTGGACGCTCGGGCAGGGCTACCTGCGCGTGCTCACGCCCGAGGGCGCCGAGCGCACCTTCACCTTCAGCGCGGCGCGCCTGACCGCCCTGCGCGAGACACCGACCGAGCTGCTCGCCGAGCCGAAGGCCGCCGAGGAGATGCGCTACGCCGAGATGACGCGCGCCATCGCGGCGATCGAGCGCTCCGGCGGCGACGCCGCCGAGATCCGCGTGGAGCGCGAGCAGAAGGCCGCGCTCGCGCTGGCCGTGCTGGTCATCGTGCTCTTCGGCGCGCCGCTGGCCACCAGCAGCCGCCGCGGCGGCACCGCCTACGGCATCGGCATCAGCCTGGCGATCACCATGATCTACCTGCTGCTCTTCCGCGTCGGCCAGGCGGTGGGCGGCAGCGGCGCGCTGGACCCCGTGCTCGCCGCCTGGATGCCGAACGCCCTCTTCTTCGTCGCGGGCCTGCTCCTGCTCTGGCGAGTGCGGACCTGAGCGGGGCCCCCCTGCCCTGCCCGGCCCCACCGGCTGTCGGCTGTCGGCTGTCGGTCAACTGCAACATCAACCCCTCACGCCCAGCCGGGGGTGAGGGGTTGCCGTTACTGACAGCCGACCGCCGACGGCCGACAGCCGGGGTGGGGCGGCGGCGGGGCGGCGGCCTCGATCCCCCGCAGCCGCAGCACCCGCTCCACCACCTCGCCGATCTTGTTGTTCGGCGTGGAGGCGCCGGCGGTCAGGCCGAGCGAGAGCGGGCCGGGCGGCAGCCAGTCCTCCGCCTCCTGCTCGGGCGTGTCGTGCGGCGTGCCGATCGGCTTGAAGCGGATGCGGCCCGTCTGCGGGTCGATGCACGCGGCGTCGGCGACGTGGTAGGTCAGCGTGTGGCGCGCGCAGAGCACCGCCAGGTGGTTGGTGTTCGAGGAGTTGTAGCCGCCGATGACCACCATCACGTCCGGCGGGCCCTGCTCGGCGTCCTGCATCAGCTTCAGCACCGCGTCCTGCCGCTCCTGCGTGGCCGAGCAGATGGTGTCGAAGGAGCGGAAGTGCTGCTCCGGCGCGAATCCCGGCTCGGCGCCGTAGCGCCGCTCCAGCGACTTCGCCAGCGCGGCGGCGATCGCCAGCGACTCGCCGGCCAGCATCGTCGTCTGGTTGGCGACGCCGAGCTTGGCGAGGTGCACGTCGGGGTCGAAGCCGGGCGAGGTCTTCTCGCGGAAGTGCGCCAGGAACGTCTCGCGCGAGAGCGCGTCGCGGGTCTGCTCGATGTAGTCCATCACCAGCCGGGCCTCGGCCAGGTCGCGCACCACCAGGTACTGCCCGCCGGGGTGCTTGAAGACCTGGCTGGCGGTGGCCTGCGTCTCCTCGTGGAAGTACTTGCCGTGGACGAGCGCGGTGAAACCGTCGCGCGCGTAGCTCTCCACCCGCTTCCAGACGTTGAGCACGCTGCCGCAGGTGGTGTCCACCAGGATGCAGCCGATCTCGCGCAGGCGCTGGAAATCGCCGATGGTGACGCCGAACGCGGGCAGGATCACCACGTCCTCGGGCTGCAGCGCGGAGAAGTCGAACTCGCCGACGGCGTGCGCGTCGTCCGCACGGCGCGGGTAGAGGAAGACGACGCCCATCTCCTGCAGGCGGGCGTTGACGTGCGGGTTGTGGATGATCTCGCCGACCAGGAAGATGCGGCGCGCGGGGAACTGGTGCCGCGTCTGGTAGGCGTAATCGACGGCGCGGTCCACGCCGTAGCAGAAGCCGAACTCCTCGGCCAGGCGGAGGGTGAGCCGCTGCTCGCCCTCGCCGAAGCTGGCCTGGTAGCCCTGCGCGCGGATCTGCTCGACGAGCGCGCTGTGGTACTCGGCCTGGACGAGCGGCTCGATCTGCTTGCTCAGCCCGAAGCCGCGGCGGAAGTACGTCGTCTCCATGAGGTTCGCGTCGGGGATCGCCACTGGCCTGAATGCCCTCAACGGTAACCCCGGCCCCCGCCGCCCCGCAACCGCGGCGGCAGCGCGGAGCCGGGACCGGCGGGCGGCCCGCTGGCCGAGCGTTGGTACGGGGAATAGATTTTGCCCCCTTCGGGGTGAGTGAACCGGGGCGACGACGGCGAGGCGAGGCGGCATGCGGGTGGCTGACACGAGGGAGCGATGAGAGCGCTGGCGCGGCGGCGCGCGGGAGGGCAGGCAGGGTGGCAGGGGGGCGCTGCACGCGCCGTCGAGCGTCGCAGTTGGCGGCAGCTGCAGCTTCTGATCGTGGTGGCGATGTTCGTGCTGGGCGGCGTGGCCGGCTTCGGCTGGGCGCAGGATCGGCAGTTGCGCGGCGGCCTGCTGCGGCAGGCCGCCGCGGCGCAGCGTCGGCCGGACTGGGTGCCGCTGCGCGCACTGCCGGTGCACCTGCCGCGCGCCTTCCTCGCCGTCGTCGACCCCACCTACCTCGGCCGCGGGGTGCTGAGCACCGACGCCGCGCAGCCGACGCTCTCGCGCGAGCTGGTCCGGCAGGTCCACCAGTTGGGGCCCGGTGCGCGGGGGCGCGCCCGCGAGCTGGTGATGGCGCCGCTGCTGGAGCGCCACCTCTCCCGCGCGCAGCTCCTGGAGCTCTTCCTCAACCGAGTCGACCTCGGCCGTTCGGGCCGCTGGCCGGTCTCCGGCGTCCACCACGCGGCGGAGGAGTACTTCGGCAAGCCCGCGGCGCAACTGACGGCGAGCGAGGCCGCCACGCTGGCCGCGCTGCTCCTGCCGCCGCGCATCGAGGAGCCGGCCGCCAGCCCCGGGGCGGTGGGCATCCGGCGCAACGAGGTGCTCGCCGCGATGCGCGCCGCCGGCTGGCTCAGCGAGGAGGCGTACCGCGCCGCACGCGCGGAGCCGCTGCGCTTTCAGCCGGGGATCGTGGAGCCGCCGATGTCCCGCCCGGCGGACTGGCAGGCGCCGCCGCCGCTGCTGCGTCTGCCGCCGGAGCTGCAGCCGAGTCCGGATACGGCGAGCCGGGCAGCGCCGGCAGCCCCGTAGCCGCCAGCGAGAGGTGGCCCTGCACGAGCCGCCAGTCGCCGCGGTCGCGCACGTAGACGCCCGTCATCCTCAGCCCCGCCGAATCGGGCAGCCCCGGCACCTGGAAGCGCGCCGCGAACCAGCCGACGCTGGCGCGCGGCCCCACGCCGACGTGCACGTCGAGCACGTCCACGGCGAGCGGCCCCAGCGCCGCGAGGCGGCGCACGAGCGCGGCGATGCGCTCGCCGCCCTGTAGCACCTGCCCGTCGAGCGGGCCCAGCAGGTAGCCGTCCGGCGCGGGCGCCAGCGCCGCCTGCGCCGCCAGCTCGTCGCCGCGCACCAGCGCCTGCCCGAAGGCAAGCACGCGGTCGCGCAGCTCTTCCGCGGCCTCGCGCTGCACGACCTCCGCCGGCCGCGCGTGGTCGAAGTACTCGCGCGGTGTGCGCTCCACCTTGCAGCCGCCCAGCAGCAGCAGGCCGCCAACCAGCAGGATCCGGGGACGATTCACGGACGCTCCACAGCTCGGGTACAGACAGCGGGCGTTGAAGATGCCGCGCGGCTGGCAGGTGTCAAGATACGCTCCCGCCGACTTGACGGGGCGTGCCGCATTGATGATCGTCCAGGCGCGAAACGCTTTTTCCGTGAGGGCCGATGATCTGGTTTGGCAAGCTGTCGCTCCTTCCCCCGGCCGCCGCCCCGAGTGGGACCCCCCTGCGCGAGCGCATGCAACTGGCGCTGGAGAGCGTCGCCCGCCGCGCGCCGCACCTCAGCGGGCGCGCCCTGCTGAGGGCGCTGGGCGAGACCGGCTGGGTGGACGAAACGACCGCCGCGCGGTTGCTGCCCGAGTTCCGCGCGTTCGACCCCGACCGCTACTTCGCCGAGTACCTGCGCGGTATCTCGTTCCGCGGCCCGGCGTACGCCGAGGAGTTCCGCCACGGCGTGGAGCTGGTGGTGCGCGACCTGGTGGGCAGCGCGGAGCCTGGCGCGCTCGGCCCGGAGCCGGCGGTGCGCTTCCGCCACGGCGAGCACGAGGGCGTGGTGCTCGCCTACCCCGAGGTCACCTTTCGCCTCGCCGCCCGCACGCTGGAGGCCGTCCAGGCCGCCATCGAGGAGATGCCCGACACGCTGCTGCTCGTCGCGCGCAACTTCGACTCCACCACCGCCGCCCAGCTCGGCGGCCTGCTGGCACGCACCGGCGTGCCCGCCACCCTGGTGACGCTCAACCTGCTGCTCGGCCTGCGCGCCACCGCGCTGCGCTATCAGCCCCCCACCAACCGCGTGCTCCGCACCCTGAGCGCCGGCCGCGCGCTGCACACCACCGACGTCGCCCGCCTCGGCGACCGCGTGGCGTAGCTGTCGGCTGCCGGCTACCAGCTACCGGCTACCGGCTACCCGCAACAGAAGTCCTCACCTCCGGCGCTGTGCGCCACCCCCTCTTCCCGACTGGGAGAGGGGGTGGCGCACAGCGCCGGAGGTGAGGGCGCAGTTCGCCGGCAGCCGGTAGCTGGCAGCCGGTAGCCTACTACTCCTCGATCACCTGCTCGAAGGCCAGCAGCGCGGCGACGAAGAAGATCAGGTCGAAGGCCACCAGCAGGCGCAGCCAGAGCGGCAGGTCGCCCATCGGGTCGCCAGCGAGGATGGCGCTGGTCGCCTCCACCGAGGAGACCAGCAGCGGGATGAGCATGGGGAAGAGCAGCAGCGGCAGCAGCACCTCGCGCGCACGCACGCGGCTGGAGACGGCGGCGTAGAAGGTGCCCAGCGTCACGAAGCCGAAGGTGCCGAGCAGCAGCACGGCGGCGAGGCCGGGGAACGGCTCCAGCACGGGGAGGTGATAGAAGATGGCGGCCATCGGCACCACGATCAGCTCCACCATCAGGACGAAGGCGAAGTTCGCCGCCAGCTTGCCGAGGAAGATCGCCTTGCGGTCGCCGGGGTAGAGCAGCAGCGCCTCCAGCGCGCCGCCCTCCAGCTCCAGTTGGTAGGAGCGGTTGAAGACGAGGATGCCGCTGTAGAGCACCGTCAGCCAGATGATGCCGGCGCCGGCGGCGCGCAGCGCCTCGGCGTCGGGGCCGAGCGCGAAGCCGAAGAGCAGCAGCATCAGCGCCGCGAAGAAGACGACCGAGTTGAAGTTGGCCTTGGTGCGGCGCTCGGCGGTGATATCCTTCCAGGCCATCGCGGTGGCGCGGCGCAGCTCCAGGGCGAGGCCGCTCATGGCACGCGCTCCAGCGCCCGCAGCAGCGGGCGGCTCTCGTCCACCCCGCCGCCCCAGCTCGCCCGCGCTTCGGCGCCCCAGGCCATCTCGGTGAGCAGCCCGCGCTCCATCTGCACCAGGCGGTCGATGACGCGGCTGGCGCGCGGCAGGTCGTGCGTGGCGACCAGCACCGCGCCGCCGCGGCTGGTGATGCGGCGCATGAGCGTGTTGACCAGCTCGATGCCCTCCGCGTCGAACGCGGCGTAGGGCTCGTCCAGCAGCAGCAGCTTCGGCTCGTGCAGCAGGATGCGCGCGAGCGCGACGCGCCGGCGCATGCCGCTGGAGAAGCCGCGCACGCGCGCGCCGGCGTGCGCCTGCAACCCCACCTCGTCGAGCACGCGCGCGATCGCCGCGGCGTCGGCGTGGCCGCCGCGCATGCGGCAGGCGAAGCGCAGGTTCTCCGCGGCGGTCAGGTCCTCGTAGAGCGCCGGCGAGTAGCCGAGCAGCCCCACCTCGCCGCGGATGCGCGCCGCCTCGCCGCGCAGCTCGCAGCCGAGCACGCGGCCGCTGCCGCGGCTGGGGCGCAGCAGCGTGGCGGCGATGCGCAGCAGCGTCGTCTTGCCGGCGCCGTTGCCGCCGATCAGCGCCACCGCCTCGCCCAGCTCCACGCGCAGCGAACAGCCGCGCAGCACCCAGCGCGGGCCGAAGCGGTGCGCGATGCCGTCCAGCCGCAGCGCCGCGGGCGCCGCCCCCGCGGTTGGCTCGGCTACCCCCGCTCCCGGCGCTGCGCGCATCAATCCTCCGGCCAGCGCGCCTCGGTGGGCGCCGGTGCACCCGCCAGCGCGGCGAGCGGGTCCGGCTGCGGCCGCGTCCAGCGCCGCACCAGGAAGAAGACCAGCATGCCGCCCAGCGCCAGCCCCACCCACGGCAGGATGTAGACGAGCAGGTTGAAACCCTGCGGCGTCGGCTCCATCAGGATCCACTCGCCGTAGCGGCCCACGAAGTACTGCTTCACCTCCTCCGGCGTCTTGCCCTCGGCCAGCTGCTGCCGGATGACGCTCTTCATCTCCATCGACAGCTCGGTGGGCGAGTCCTTCAGCGACAGCCCCTGGCAGACGGGGCAGCGCAGCTCGGCGGAGAGCGCCTTGACCGCCGTCTCCAGCTCCGCGCCCGAGCGCGGCTGCTGCGCGCTCAGAGACCGGGCGCCGCCGAACGCCGCGCCCAGTAGCAGGGCCAGCGCCAGCACGAGAATCCGCTTCATCACTCGGCCTCCCGCTGCGGCTGCGCGCGCAGCTTCTCGATCCATTCGGTGAGCACCTGGTCGGTCACCGGGCCCACGTGTTTGTGCGCCACCCGGCCGTCGGGCGCGATGAAGAACGTCTCCGGCACACCGTAGAGGCCGTAGTCGATGGCGGTGCGGCTGTTGGGGTCCAGCAGCGTGGGGTAGCTCTGGCCGCCCATCGCGCGGATCCACTCCACACCGTTCTGCGGCGTGTCGTTGTAGAGCAGGCCGTAGAACTGCACGCCCTGGCCGGCGTAGCGCTCCGCGACCTCCGAGAGCGCGCGGTGCTCGTCGCGGCAGGCCAGGCACCACGAGGCCCAGTAGTTGAGCACCACCACCTCGCCGCGGTGCTCGGCCAGGCTGACGGTCGGCTTGGGCGCGGCGGGCGCGCCGGCGTAGTCCAGCACGTTCAGGGTGAACTCCGGCGCCGGCTTGCCCGGCAGCACGGAGGGCAGCTCCTTGGGGTCGCGCGTCATGCCGAACGCCAGCAGCGCGACGAGCGGCAGGATGCCCGCCAGGACGAGGAGCACACGACGCCAGTTCATCAGTCACCTCCGGTCGAGACCAGCTCGCGCTGCGGCTGCGCGCGTGCGGCGGCGGGGCGCGCCGGCCGCAGGGCGCCGCGCTTCTTCTGGGGCAGCATCGCGATGCCCGCACCCAGCGCCACGATCATCCCCCCCAGCCAGATCCACATCACCAGCGGCTCCGTGACCACCGAGATCGTCGCCGACGTGCCGCTCTGGTCGAAGGCCATCAGGTTCAGGTACAGGTCGCTCAGGCGGCTGCGCACGGCGGGCGTGGGCAGCGGCTCGTCGCGGCCGGCGTAGTAGTTCATGCGCGGGTCCATGCGGTCGATGACCTGGCCGCCGCGCAGCACGTCCAGGTCCGCGCCGACGACGAAGCGGTGCGGCTGCTCCTCCACCCACACGCGCTGCAGCCGCAGCTCGTAGTCGCCGACCGTCCAGCTCTCGCCGAGCTGCAGCGTCTTCTCGTACTCGGCGCGGTAGGCGGAGCTGGCGGCGATGCCGAGGGCCATCACCAGCACGCCGATGTGCGCGATGTAGCCGCCGTAGCGGTGACGGTTGGCCTGCATCAACCGGCCGAGCGCGAGCGCCGCGTTCTCGCCGTGTGCGCGCATGCGCGCCAGCGTGCCGCTGCTGAACTCCTGCAGGTTGGTCATCAGCGCGAAGGCGCCGAAGCTGAACGCCAGCACCGCATAGACGTTCGGCACGCGCAGCACGATGGCGGCGATCAGCGTCAGCAGCAGCGCGATGCCGGGCGCCAGCAGCTTGCGCTTCATCTCCTCCGGCGTGGCACGCCGCCAGGGCAGAGCCGGGCCCACACCCACCAGGAAGATCAACAGCATGCACAGCGGCAGCGTCATCTTGTTGAAGAACGGCGCACCCACGCTCAGCTTCACGCCGCGCACCGCCTCGGCGACCAGCGGGAAGAGCGTGCCCAGCAGCACGGTGAAGGTGAACGCCGTCAGCACCAGGTTGTTGACCAGGAAGACGGTGTCGCGCGAGGCCACGCTGTCCAGCCGCCCCTCGCTCTGCAGCAGGCTGCTGCGCCCGGCCAGGATCACCAGCGAGCCGATGAGCGTCACCGCGATGAAGCCGAGGAAGTAGTAGCCGATCTCCCCGCCGGCGAAGGCGTGCACCGAGGAGAGGATGCCGCTGCGCGTCAGGAAGGTGCCCAGGATGGTGAGCAGGAAGGTGGAGACGACCAGGCTCAGGTTCCAGACCTTGAGCATGCCGCGGCGCTCCTGCACCATCACCGAGTGCAGGAAGGCGGTGGCGGTCAGCCAGGGCATGAAGGAGGCGTTCTCGACCGGGTCCCACGCCCAGTAGCCGCCCCAGCCGAGCACCTCGTAGCTCCACCACATGCCGGCGACGATGGCGGCGGAGAGAAAGATCCAGGCGCTCAGCGTCCAGCGGCGCGTCTCCTTGATCCAGTCGGCGTCGGTGCGGCCGGCGAGCAGCGAGCCCAGCGCGAAGGCGAACGGCACCGTCAGCCCCACGTAGCCCAGGTAGAGCAGCGGCGGGTGCACGCCCATCAGCCAGTGGTTCTGCAGCAGCGGGTTGGGCCCCGGGCCGTCCGCCGGCACCGGCGAGACCAACTGGAACGGCGACGCCGGCTTGACCAGCAGGAAGTAGAAGAACGCGCCGACGAAGAACAGCACGCTCAGCGCGTAGCCCTTCAGCGCGCCCAGCGAGGCGGGCGTGCGCCAGGCCACCAGCGCGGTGTAGAGCGCGAGCACCCATCCCCAGAAGAGGATCGAGCCCTCCAGCGCGCTCCACAGCGAGATGATGGTGAAGAACAGCGGCGTCGCGCGGCTGCCGACCTGCGCCACGTAGCTGACGCTGAAGTCGTGCGTCACCAGCGCCAGCACCATCGCGCCCGTCGCCAGCGACATCACGGCGAAGATGGCATACGCGAAGCTGTCGGCCTGCCGCAACAGCGCGGCGTCCTGGCGACGTGCGGCGCGCACCGCCGCGAAGATGCCGCCGAGCGCCAGCGCGCATGCCACCATGGTGGCCAGGTCACCGAGGAGTCGGATCAAGTTGCCCTCCCTGTAGGCTCACGTCCCGTAACAACCGTCGTCCGGCGGCACTGCCTGCCCTGCCCTGCCCTCACCTCGTCCTGCCCGGCTCAGTCCGGGATCGCCGGGTTCATACAGTGCGTTCCCGGCGTCGGCTGGCAGCGGCACTGCCGCAGCACGACGCCGCCGATCGCGACCGTCCCCGTCTCCAGCGGCCCGGCGGCGCGCGCGAACGGCTCCACCAGGTCCGCGAGCACGCCGATGAACTCCGGCTCGGCGTGCGGGACCGGCACGCGGTAGAACTTCAGCCCGCGCGCCTCGGCGTGCTCGCGCAGCTCGTGGTCCAGCTCGGCCAGCGTCTCGGACTGCTCGTGCATGAACGAGACGGCGTCCACGACCACGGCGTCGGCGTCGACCTCCGCGATGACCGCGTCCACCTCGGGCTGCGTCCAGCGCACACCCGGCCGGTTGGCGTGGTTCTGGTAGCCGATGACGTAGTCGCTCACCTCCAGCCGCGCGGCGACGCTCGCGCAGAAGTCGCGCACGTAGACGTCGTAGCGGCTGCCCTCCTCCAGGTACTTCATCGGCGTGCCGTGCGCGGAGAAGACCAGGCGCGTGCGGCCGTCGCCCAGCGCGAGGTGGTGCGCGTCGAGCACGCGGGCGATCGCCTCGGCGCGCAGCCGCAGGTACGACGGGTGCCGGTGCCAGCCGCTGAGCCGGTGCAGCGTCACGCGCCAGCCGCTCGTCTGCAGCTCGGCGTCCACCTCGTCGAGCGCGGCCACCGTCGTCGAGGGGCCGGAGAGCGGATAGACCGGCAGCGCCACCACCTGCTGCACGCCCTGCGCGCGCGCCGCGGCCAGCGCCTCGGCGATCGTCGGCGCGGTGAACTGCATGCCCAGCAGCACCGGCGCGTCCACGCCGCGGCGCGCCAGCTCGGCCTGCAGCAGCTTCGCCTGCTCGCGCGCCTGCGCCGGCAACGGCGAGCCGCCGATCGCCTCGTACTCCGCGATCAGCCCGTCCGCGCGCTCCTCCGCCAGCCGGCGGCTGCGCGCGCGCACCTGCTCCGGCGTCGCCGGGCCCATCAGCGCGGCGTTGTGCGCGAAGATCCGCTCCAGGAACGGCACCACCTCCTCGCGGGTGGGGTGCTCCGGCTCGCCGAAGTTCAGCAGCAGCACAGCAGTTTTCGTCATCCCCATCCCCCTCACGCGGTGAACTCGTGCACATAGTCGACCACGGCGCGCAGCACGTCCGGGTCCGTGCCCGGCAGCAGGCCGTGGCCGCAGTTGAAGATGTGGCCGGGCCGGCCGCCGACGCGCTCCAGCACCTCGCGCGTCTTCTTGAGCGCGGCCTCGCGCCCGGCCAGCAGCACCGTGGGGTCGAGGTTGCCCTGCACGGCGCGGTCCTCGCCGACGAGCTTCCAGGCCTGGTCGATCGGCAGCCGCCAGTCCAGCCCGATGACCTCGCCGCCGGCGCTGGCGATGAGCCCCAGCAGCGCCGGGTTGCCGGTGGCGAAGTTGATGCTCGGCACGCCCGCCGCTCTCAGCCGCGCGAAGATCGTCTGCATGTGCGGCAGCACGCAGGCCTCGTAGTCCTCGGGCGCCAGGCTGCCGGCCCACGAGTCGAAGACCTGCACCACGGCCGCGCCGGCCTCGTGCTGCGCCACGCCGAACTCCGCCATGTGCTCGGCCCAGAAGCCGGCGAGCCGGTGCCAGGCCTCGGGCTCGCGCCACATGAACGCCTTGGTCTCGTCCAGGTTGCGCGCCTTGGGGCCGGCGATCAGGTACGAGCAGAGCGTGAACGGCGCGCCGACGAAACCCAGCACCGGCACCTCCAGGCGCCGCACCAGCAGGCGGATCTGCTCGAGGATGTAGGGCATGGCGACGCGCGGATCGTAGGGCGTCAGCCGCTCCACGTCCGCCGGCGTGGCGATGCGTGGGCTCACCACCGGCCCCACGCCGGGCCGCATCTCCACCTCCAGCCCGGCGCCGAAGAACGGCGTGGAGAGGTCGTTGTAGAGCACGCAGGCGTCGACGGGGAAGTACTCCAGCGGCAGCGCCGTCACCTCGGCGGCGGCCTCGGGCTCGCGCAGGATGGCGAACATCTCGGCCTCGGCGCGCAGCTCGCGGTAGCGCGGCAGCGCCCGGCCGGCCTGACGCATGAACCACACGGGCGTCGCATCGACGGGTTGACGGCGGACTGCCCGGAGAATTCGCTCGTTCATCACGCGGTCTGGCGGGGTACACGGCCGACGCCCTCGCCGCCGGGGCACGGGGCACCCCGAAACGGGCCGGGCGACTGTGGGGATTCTCCCCGCCCCGCCCCGCGACGTGCGGCGCGGCGCAGGGCCCTTCGCGAGGAGTACGGACTCTAAACTACACGTCCCGTCGGGCTCCGTCTGTCGGGAGGGCACAGCGACCCCTGTAGGACGTTGCCCGATAAGGCGGCTAAGTTTCAACCGTTGGTGCGAGGCACGCAAGTGCTTGACGCGAACCGGCAAGCGCCGCAGCGCGGAGCCCGCCGGGCGGAGCGCATGACAGCACCCCACCCCTCCCCGCCGAAGACGCTGCGGCGGTGGAGGGGCGGGGTGCTGTTGCAGTTGCTGTTCCCTGAATCCCGAATCCCGAATCCCGAACGCTATCCCCGCACCTCCGCGCTGATCTCGCGCGGCGCGGCGGGCGTGCCGAGCACGGCGGTGCGCAGTTCCTTGCGCAGGATCTTGCCGATCGGGCTCTTGGGCAGGTCGTCGCGGAACTCCACCTGCTTGGGCACCTTGTAGGCGGCCAGCGAGGCGCGGCAGTGCTTCTGCACCTGCTCGGCGCTGAGCGCGGGGTCGGCCTTGACGACGAACGCGGCCACCGCCTCGCCCGTCTTCTCGTCGGGCACGCCGATGACCGCCACCTCGTGCACGCCCGGGTGCAGCGCGATGCAGTCCTCCACCTCGTTGGGGTAGACGTTGAAGCCGCTGACCAGGATCATGTCCTTCTTGCGGTCCACGATCTTGAAGTAGCCGTCCGCGTCGATGGTGGCCACGTCGCCGGTCCTCAGCCAGCCGTCCTCGAGCACCTTCTGCGTCTCCTCCGGGCGCTGCCAGTAGCCGGCCATCACCTGCGGGCCGCGCACCGTCAGCTCGCCGGGCGTGCCGACCGGCACCGGCTGGCCGGCGTCGTTGAGCAGGCGCACCTCGGTGGAGGGCATGGGGATGCCGATGCTGCCGTCCTTGACCAGCCCGCCCAGCGGGTTGAAGGTGACCACCGGCGAGGTCTCGGTGAGCCCGTAGCCCTCCACCACCTGCGTGCCGGTGACCTGCTGCCACTTCTGCGCGACGGCCGCGTGCAGCGCCATGCCGCCGGCGACCGAGGCCTTCAGGTGCTGCGGCGGCGCCTGCTGGAACCACTCCTCGTTGGCCAGCGCGTTGAAGAGCGTGTTGACGCCGGTGAACCAGGTGATCGGGTAGCCGCTGAACGCCGCCTTCAGGTTGCTCGGCGGCCGCGGCGAGGGCACCAGCACGTTGTGCCCGCCCTTCCAGTAGAACGCCAGCAGGTTGACGGTGAAGGCGAAGATGTGGTAGAGCGGCAGCGCGGTGAGCACCGTCTCCTCGCGCTCCTTCAGCTTGTCGCCGATGAAGGCCAGCATCTGGAAGGTGTTCGCCAGCAGGTTGCCGTGCGTCAGCATGGCGCCCTTGCTCACGCCGGTGGTGCCGCCGGTGTACTGCAGCGCGGCCAGCGAGTTCAGCGCCATGCCCGCGGCGTACGCCTGCACGTCGGTGCCGCGGCGCAGCCGCGCGCGCCCCAGCTCCAGTGCCTGCTGGAAGGCGGTGTGCGGCACCGTGATCGGCGGGATCTGCTTCTTCACGTACTTCAGCACCGTGCGGATGATCGCCGCCTGCAGCGCCGGCAGGAACTCGGTGATGCGCACGGCGACGACCGTCTCGACCCGGGTCTTCGGCAGCACCGGCGGCAGCCGGTCGGCGAACATGTCCATGATCACCAGCACGCGCGCGCCCGCGTCGGCGAACTGGTGCGTCATCTCCGGGGGCGTGTACAGCGGGTTGGTGTTGACCAGCACGCAGCCGGCCTTCAGCACGCCGAAGACGACCACCGGGTAGGCCAGGCAGTTGGGCATCTGCACCGCCACACGCTCCCCGCTGCCGAGCCCCGCCACCTCGCGCAGGTAGACGGCGAACTCGTCCGAGAGCGTCTCCACCTGCGCGTAGGTCAGCGCGCCGTGCATCCCGTTGGGCATCACCTGCGTGAAGGCGGTCTGGTCGCCGTACTTCGCCGCGGCCCGGCGCGCCAGGTCCGCCAGGTGCTTGACCGGGATCTCCCCGATCTCGGACGGAGTGCCAGGGAGGTAGTGCTCGATCCAGGGACGCTCGTTCATGATCGATCTCTCGGCGTGAGGGGTGACCGGGCGAGCAACGGGCAGGATGAGCACATCGTACGTGCTCACGGGGGCGGAGGCAAGGAATATCCTGCGGTGCAGCCGGCGAGATGCGCGACGGATGCGCCGTTCTCACAAGTTCATGGCGCCCTGTGCGAGTGCGTCACATATTGCGCAACCGGGCTCTGCGCCCGAGCCTGTCGTCCGCTCACTGTGCCAACGCGGGCCAGGGTGTACCCCGCCACAACGGAGCGCCCCCCTGCCCCGGCAGCATGTCCGCGTGCGGTCACTTCACTCCCGAACCCGGAGGCGGCCATGTGTCCATGACCTACGGGGTCGCAGTCGCACGCCGAGCGGGCCTAGCCAATCCCGCGGCGGCACCCCTCACCCGAGGCTTCGAGCCCGCGTTCACCCTGCGCACCGTACCTGCGCACGCTGGCCGTCAGCGCGCTAGCAGCCCCGACCGCCGCGGTCGCCGCCTCCCCACCAGGCGATGGCGCCAGCCCGACGGTTCGGTTCACCTCTGTCCCGCTCTCCTCATCCCCACCCGCGGAGGCCGCGATGCCTGTCCCCACCGACTATGATTTCGACCGACTGGAAGACGAGATCGTGCGGGCGTTCGAAGAACACTGCCGCCTCACCCTCACCGGGCCGGCGGAAGCGCGGCTCCGCCAGTACTTCGACGAGACCGTACGCCGGCCCGTCGCGGAGGGTGACCTCCTGTGGGACGATCCGGCGCGAGACGAGCGGTACCTCACGTGGTGCTCGGCAGGGCTGGCGCTGCACGCCCAGGTGGTGGCGGCACAGCAGCAGAAGCATCGGGTGGACAGGAGGGTGCTGCACCTGGCCTCGGTCGAGGCTGTGCCGGGCTGGCAGGCGGTCTGTACGCTGCGGCGCCCGCGCGGCAGCCTGCCGCCGATTGATTGCGTGACGATCCAGGAGCTCATGGCGGCAGGGGTGCCCGGCTCCGACGACGACCCCTGAGCTCGGGTGCGTATGCCAGGCGAGCGCTGTATCCGAGGCCACGGACCCGGCTCTGGCGAGCAGTGGCGCGCGGGGCTGTGGATGCGCCTCCTCGCGGCGGCGGCGTTGATCAAGCTCGGCGCCGCCCTCGCCGCGGCTGCCGCCGGAGGTGCCGCTGCGCTCTCGTTCGAGGGCGTTCGCGCACTGGTGTACATCGTGGTCTTCGGCCTCGTCGGCCTGGCGCTCCTCGTCTCCGGGCACGGCGACCGACGAGCCGTAGTCCTGGGGTTGTTCTTCCTCGTCAGCGCGATGCCCTGGGCCGACTGGTGGCTCGACCTGCTCCGCCTGCGCCGTCCAGAGCTGCAGGGAGCGGCGATCCTGCTGCTGCAGGCCCAGATCGTCGCTCTCGCGCCGCTCCTGTTCTGGCAGTTCGTGCTGGACTTTCCCCGCCGACCCGGCGTCCGCCACGGCGTCGCCACCCACTTGGCCGTAGCGGCGGCGGCGCTGGTGGGAGGCGTTCTCTTCGGCATCAACCTGGCTGTCCTGCTGCCGAACGCCGGGACCTGGCTGTCCCATCTGCCTTCACTTCAACGCAGCCCGCAGGGGTACACCTTCTGGGCGATCATCCTGCTGACGCTGCTGCCGGCTCTCGGCTATAGCGCCGGGCAGATCCGCCACGCTCAGCCCGCCGAGCGCCGGCGTGTCCGGCTCATGCTGGTGGGAATGCTCATCGGCCTCACCCCCGAGATCGTGCTTACGATCGCGGCCGCGGTCTGGAGGCCGCTGGCCGCCTATGCGCTCAGCCCGGACGGTAGGCTGGTCATCACGGTGACCGTCACCCTGCCGCTGCTCTCCATTCCCTTCACCACCGCCTACGCCGTGCTGGTGCACCGCGCGCTGGACGTGCGGCTGTACGTGCGCAAGGCGGTGCAATATGCGCTGGCGCGGCAGACCGTGGGCGTGACGGCGGCGCTGCCGTTCCTGGCGCTGCTGACTCTCGTCTACGCGCAGCGCGAACAGAGCGTGGCCGCGCTGTGGACGGGGAGCAGCGGGCTGCTCGCGCTCACCGCCGCGGGGCTCGGGTTCGTCCTGGTCCGCTCGCGCGGCCACATCCTGACCGGGCTGGACCGGCGCTTCTTCCGCGAGCAGTACGACGCACGGCAGACGCTGACCGGCCTGCTGGAGGAGGTGCGGCGCGTCGCCACGCTGCCGGAGCTGGCCGACGCGCTGAAGCGGGAGACCGACCGGGCGCTGCACCTGCGCACCGTTCGCACGCTGCTGCTGGACCCGGCGGCCGGGCTGCTGACGGAGCGGAGCAGCGGCGGCGGCGCGCTCGCTGTCCACGCGCGGCTGGCGCGGCGCCTGGAGGAGAGCGCGGCTCCGCTCGACGTGGACTGGCAGTGGCCCGCGGCCTGGCTCGCCGCGCTGCCCGAGGCCGAGCGCCGGTGGCTGCGTGCGACCGGTGCGCAGTTGCTGGTGCCGATCCCGGCGGCCGACGGCTCGCTGCTCGGCCTGCTGGCGCTGGGCGAGAAGCGCAGCGAGCTGCCGTTCTCGCGTGAGGACCGCATGTTGCTCACCACGATCGCGGGCGCGGTTGCGTTCGCCATCGAGCACCGCCTGCGCTTCGTGCACGTGCCAGGCAGCGAACGCAGCGCGGCGGCGGGCGCCGAGGCGGGCGCGGCGCGCGAGTGCGTGGGCTGCGGGGCGGTCTCCGCGCCAGACGCGCGCCGCTGCGAGCAGTGCGGCGACGGCACCCGGCCGGCGAGCGTACCGCGGGTGCTGGCCGGCAAGTTCCGCCTGCTGCGGCGCGTCGGCGCGGGCGGCATGGGCGTGGTCTACCAGGCGGTGGACCTGGCGCTCGACCGCCCGGTCGCGGTCAAGTCGCTGCCGCGCCTCTCGGCCGACGAAGCGCGCCGCCTGCGCGCGGAGGCCCGCGCCATGGCCGCCGTCTCGCACCCGAACCTGGCGCTGCTGCTGGGTGCCGAGTCGTGGAACGGTATTCCCGTGCTCATCCTGGAGTTCCTCGCCGGCGGCACCCTGGCGGAGCGGCTCGCCCGCGGGCCGCTCGACGCGGAGAGCGCGCTCGGGCTGGGGCACGCGCTGGCGCGCGCCCTGACGCACCTGCACGAGGCCAGCATCGTGCACCGCGACATCAAGCCCAGCAACATCGGCTACGCGGCGGACGGCACGCCCAAGCTGCTGGACTTCGGGCTGGCGCGCATGCTCACCGCGGCCCAGCCTGCGCACCCGGCGGGCGCGGAGCTGCCGGAAATCGTCCGCGACGCGCAGCCGGGAGCGGGGCAGACGGCGAGCGCGCTGGCGGGCACCCCGCTCTACCTCGCGCCGGAGGCTGTGGCCGGCGAGCGGCCCGGCGCGGCGAGCGACCTCTGGGCACTCTGCCTCGTCCTGTACGAAGCCGTCGCCGGACGGCACCCCTTCGCCGCCGCCTCGCTACACGAAACGCTGAGCCGCGTCCGTCGCGCCGAGATCCCGGACCTGCGCGTGCTCGCGCCGCAGGCGCCCGCCCCGCTGGCGGAGTTCTTCCACGGCGCGCTCGCCGTCGACCGACGGCGGCGCCCCACCAGCGCTCGCGAGTTGGGCGAACGGCTGGAGCAGTTGCGCGGCGCCCCCGTCGCCCGCACATAGCCACGCCTGCCAGAAAAGAGGCCTGCGATGGAGGACGCGCGCGCTGCCACTCCGCCCCCGCGCAATTCGCACGAGGCGCTCGCGCGCTCCATCGTGCGCGCGGTGCAGCGCGACCTGCCCGCACCCGACGAGGCTGCCGCGATCCATGCGTCGGTCGACGCCGCGCTGCGCGCCGAGGGCCGCGCCAACGAGCGACTGCTCGCGCAGGTGCGGGCGGCGTTCCTGCTCACGGCCGCCGTGCTCGGCTTCGTGGCGCACGTCTCGCCCACGCTGGTGGGGCTGGAGCGCTATCCGCTGCGGGCGGTCGGGATGACGCTGGCCTGGGCGCTGGTCGCCTCCGCGCTCGTGCTGGCACTGGGGCGCGAGTGGCACCCGCGCTGGCTGCGCTGGGCGGTGCCGATGCTCGACGCGCTCATCATCGTGAGCACCTTCGTCGTGCTCTACCTGGAGCTGGGCCGGCATCAGGAGCGCATGCCGCTCGGCACCTTCGGCGTCCAGGCGGTCGCCTGCGCACTGCTCGCGCTCTCCGGCGCGCTGCGTCTCTCGCGCACGAGCGCCCGCATGGCGACGGGCCTGGCGTTCCTTTCCTGGCTGAGCATCGCGGCGATCGGGCGGCTGCCCTGGCTGCCGAGCGCCGTGGTCGCGGCACTGCTGCTGGCCTGCGGGCTGCTGGCCGGGCGCGTCAACCGGGTGGTGCGGCGCGTGGTCACGGAGGAGGTCGCGCGGCTGCGGCTCGGGCACCTGTACCACGAGGCACAGCAGGCGGTCGACGCACGCGAGGAGGTGCTGAAGATCGTCGCGCACGACCTGCGCAACCCGCTCAGCACCATCGCCATGGCCGCCGACCTGCTGCTGGAGGTGCCCGCCACCGACGAGCAGCGCGCCCGCCAACTGGCGATCATCAAGCGCTCCGGCGAGCGCATGAACCGCCTGATCCACGACCTGCTGGACGCCGCGCGCATTCAGGCCGGCCGCTTGCCCATCGAGCCTCGTGCCGCGGAGCTGCCGACGCTCTTCGAGAGCGCGCTGGAGATGATGCGGCCGCTGGCCGCGGAGAAGGGGCTGCACCTGGAGGCCGAGTGCAGCGCCGGTCTGCCCACGGTCTGGGTGGATGCGGAGCGCATGCTGCAGGTCTTCTCCAACTTGATCGGCAACGCAATCAAGTTCACCCCCGACGGCGGCCAGATCACGGTGCGTGCCGAGCCGCGCGAGGGCCGGGTACGCGTCGGCATCAGCGATACGGGACCCGGCATCGCGCCCGATCAGCTCGGCGAGATCTTCGGTAAGATGTGGCAGGCGAACCGTGCCGACATGCGCGGGATCGGGCTGGGCCTGACGATCGCCAAGTCGATCGTGGAGGCGCACGGCGAGACGATCGGGGTGAACAGCACGCTCGGCGAGGGCACGGAGTTCTGGTTCACGGTCTCCGCCGTCGTGGGCGGCGTTCGCGCGGAGGCGCCCGGCTCCCCCGCCGCCACACATGCGACCGCCACGGAGCACTCGTCCGTCGGTGGCGCGTAGAGTGACCGGCGACCGGGCGGACCGATCGGCCGGCCGATCGAGGTCAGGTGCCGGGAACGCGCGGCACGGACGATGGTGTCCCCGCCCTGCACGCATGCTCGGCGCTCGCCCGCGGCGCGCCGCCGTACTGGTTGAAGTCGCGCGCGGCGCGGTTCATCAGCGCGGTCAGCGGCGAGGGTACCAGCGGCGGCGTCAGGCTCAGCCCGCGCCGCGCGGCGCCGGGCTTGGCTGCGCCGGCGTCGGGCAGCGCGCGGTTGACCAGGCCCAGCACGTCGGCCGTCAGGCCGGGCGCGACGCCCTGCGCCAGCGCCAGCAGCTTGGCCTACCAGGTCAGTACCAGCTCCGCCTCGCCCAGCCGCGCCGCCCGCACGATGCGGCACGCGGCGCGGGCATCGAGGTCAGCGGGGTGGCGCCGCTCAGGCTGAACCAGGTGAACTCCTTCGCCGGCTGGCCGCTGGATACGAAGTTCGGGTGAGGAGTGAGCGATTGGGGGCCGCGAAGAAATCCGCTTTGTCCGAGCAAAGCGAGTTTATCGGATTGCGGAGAGGCCCCCGATCGGGAACGGAACCCCCGAACTTCGTAGTAGAGCGTGTTCACCTGCGTGCCGGTGCGCACCAGCCCCGGCGCGACGTTGGTGACGCGGATGCCGAACTTGGCCCGCTCCGCGCGCAGCCCGAGCGGGAGCCTGTGCAGCGCGAACTTCGCGCAGCGGTAGGGCAGCAGGTGCGGCAGGCTGGCGAGGCCGCCGATCAAGTGCAGGTTGACGATGCGGCCGGCGCGGCGCGCCCTCATCTGCGGCAGCACCGCGTAGGTGGTGTGCACCGCACCCCAGAAGTTGGTCGTCAGCACGGGCGCCATCAGCTCCGGCGTCACGCTCTCCACCGGGCCGACGTGGATGACGGCGGCGTGGTTGAGCAGCACGTCCACCCGCCCGAAGCGGCGCGTCGCCGCGTCGATCAGCGCCTGCGCCTGCTCGGGCTTCGAGACGTCGGCGCGCACGGCGAGCACCTCCACCCCGCGCCGCCGCGGCCGTAGCGGTACGGAAGGGGGGAAGGAGGGGAGGCCTGGACGAGTGCGTGGAGTGCGTTAGTGCGTTGGGTGCGACGGGGTTACTCACGCACTCCACGCACTCCACCTCACATCCCCGTCGGATAGGTTTCCGGCAGCTCGCCGTCGGGGGCGCGCGCGTGCAGGTGCAGCGGGTGCAGCGCGCGGCTCTCGTCGAGGTAGAGCAGCGCGTCGTAGCGGAACGGCAGCACGGAGGGCACGTAGTTGCCGTAGCTCTCCAGCCCCGGCCGGTAGACGACGCCGATGGCGCGGTGGCCGCGCGGCTCGGCGAACGCCGCGTCGTCCACGGCGTCCAGCAGCAGCAGCTTGTCGCCGGCGCCGGCGCGGTGCAGCACGTCTTCCCAACTGCCGGGCCGCGCGGGCGGCACGCTCATCACCTCCATCGGCGCGCCCCACTCCTCGCCGGCGATGACCGTGCCGCGGTGCGTGGCGAAGCCGACGAGCACCACGTCGTCCTCGCCCCAGCGCTCGCGCGCGAGCTGCCCGACGTTGACCATGCCGGCGCGCAGCATGTCGGTGGCGCGCGCGTCGCCGATGTGCGTGTTGTGCTCCCAGACGATCGCCTTCGCCCCGGGCCCGTGGAAGTCGAGCAGCCGCGCGAGCGTCTCGGTCATGTGCTGGTCGCGCACGTTCCACGAGGTCGGCCCGCCGCGCACCAGGGTGCGGTAGTGGGTCAGTTGGCTCGCACAGTGCCGTTGCCGCGCCACCGGGGGCATGAAGCCCCCGGCAGGCCACGGCCCGCCCTGCCGGGCGGAAGACCGGGGGTTCGCCCGGCAGGGCGAGGGGTGTTTGCCGGGGGTTTCATACCCCCGGTGCAGTTCGGCCACACCCAAGCCAACGGACCCAGTAGTACAGCTCGGCGTTGCGCACGACGAGCGCGTTCTGCTCGGCGTTGAAGTATGCCTCGCGCCCGTCCTCCCGGTATTCGGGCGCCCGGCCGCGCAGCTCGCGCAGCATGGCGACGGCCTCGTCCTCGCAACTGGTGGGCACGAGCGCGGTGGCCATCGCGTAGTCCTGCACGTCGCTCTCGTAGGGGTCGAAGCAGCCGTAGGCGCGGCGCGCGCGGGCGGCGGCCTCGGGGTCGATGCGCCGCAGGTACTGCTGCACCGCGTCCATCGAGTCGTAGAGCGAGTAGACGTCCAGCCCGTAGAAGCCGACCCTGCGCTCCTCGGGCTGGCGGTCGTTCCAGACGCGCAGGCTGTCGGCGAGCGCGACGACCTCGCGGTTCGCCCACATCCACGTCGGCCAGCGCGCGAAGGCGTGCAGCACCGCGTGGGCGCTCTCGCCGCTGTCGCGGCAGCCCTTCACGTAGCGGTTGACGCGGTAGCAGTCCGGCCAGTCGCCCTCGACGGCGAGGAAGGAGAAGCCCTGCTCGCGGATCAGCCGCTCGCTGATGCGGTGGCGCCAGGTGTAGAACTCGCTGGTGCCGTGGCTCGCCTCGCCGAGCAGCACCAGGCGGGCATCGCCGACGCGCTCCAGCAGCGCGTCGAGGTCCGCGTCGCCGCGCAGCGGGCGGGCGAGTTCGCTCACCTGCCGGGCGAGCGGGTCGGTGGGGTCGGGCATGTGGTTCCTCCTGATGCTGGGCTCCGGGGGTATGAAGCCCCTGCCCCGAGTGGCCCCATCAGCCACTGCACCGGGGGTATGAAACCCCCGGCAGACACAACCCGCCCTGCCGGGCGGTTCCGCGTCCGGCAGGACGCGCCGTGTGCTGCCGGGCCCTTCATGGGCCCGGCGCGAGGCCGACTCTCGCAGCAACCACATGTGGGTACAAGACAGGGCTTCATACCCCTGGCGGGAGGAACTTGACTTCGTTGCCTCACCCGCGCCCTCACCCCTGCGCCAGCGCGGGCAGCGCATGCTCGCCGAAGACGTCGAGGAAGCGGTCCTGCTCGCGGGTGACGTTGTGCAGGTTGATCTCGACGAAGCCCATCTCCACGTCCTCGTGCAGCCACTCGACGTGCCGCTCCCAATCTGCGGAGATGCGGATGTTGCCGGGCAGGTCTTCGGGGCGGACGTACTTGGCCGCGTCCTCGAACTGCTTGGGCAGGCGCAGGTCGCCGAGCACGGTGCTGGGCAGGCTGACGGGCGCCCACTGCTCGTGCGCGCCGCGCAGCGCCTCGGCCTCGGTGCGCGCGAAGGCAAGCTGCGCCTGCAGGAAGAGCGGCTTGCCCTCGCCACCGCCGCGCCGGAACGCCTCCACGATGGCGCGCAGCTTCTCGCGCGGCTGCGCGGTGGTGATCAGCCCGTCCGCCCAGCCGCCCAGCCACTGCGCCGTCTCGGGCGTGAGCGCCGGGCCCACCACCTGCGGCGGCTCGGGCGGCAGCGTGGAGAGCTTCGCGTCCTCCACGTGCAGCAGGCCGTGGTGCGTCACCGTCTCGCCCGCCCAGAGCGCGCGCATGATCTCCACCGCCTCGCGCAGCCGCGCGTTGCGCTCGGGCTTCGGCGGCCAGCGCTCGGCGACGACGTGCTCGTTGAGCGCCTCGCCGCTGCCGGGCGCCATCCAGAAGCGCCCCGGGAACATGGCGCAGAGCGTCGCCGCCGCCTGCGCCAGCACGGCCGGGTGGTAGCGCCAGCCGCCGGGCACGGTGACGACGCCGAAGCTGAGCCGCGTCGCCTGCAGCGCGGCGCCCAGCCAGCTCCAGGCGAAGCCGCTCTGCCCCTGCGCCTCGCTCCAGGGAAAGTAGTGGTCCGAGCACATCGCGCTCTGGAAGCCCGCGTCCTCCGCGCGCTGCACCAGCCGCAGCAGTTCGCCGGGCGCGAACTGCTCGTGGCTGCAGTGATAGCCGATGCGGCTCATCCGCGCCTCAGCGGGTGGACGACTTGCCGGTGATCGCCAGCACCTCGCCGCTGATGTAGCGCGCGTCGGCCGAGGCCAGGAAGACGTACGCCGGCGCCAGCTCCGCGGGCTGCGCCGGGCGCTGCCAGTAGGTGTCCTGCCCGAACTTCTCCACCTTCTCCTTCGGCATCGTCGCCGGGATCAGCGGTGTCCATACCGGGCCGGGCGCCACCACGTTGATGCGGATGCCCTGCTCGGAGAGCGGCTGCGCCAGCGACTTGGCGAGGTTGTGGATCGCGCCCTTCGTCGCGGCGTAGTCGACCAGCCCCGGGTTGCCCTCCAGCCCGGTCACCGAGCCGGTGTTCAGGATGACCGCCCCCTCCTTCAGGTGCGGCAGCGCCGCCTGGATCATGTAGAGGTAGCCGAAGAGGTTGGTGCGGAACGTCCGGTCCAACTGCTCCTCCGTGATCTCCAGCACCGACTCCTGCGACATCTGGTAGGCCGCGTTGTTGACCAGCACGTCCAGCCGGCCGAACTCGCGCACCGCCTGCTGCACGAACTGCTCGCACGCGCGCTTCTCGCGCACGTCGAACTGCTGCACGAGGCAGCGGCGCCCGGCCTGCTCCACCCAGCGCTTCGTCTCCTGCGCGTCCTGCTGCTCCTCGTCGCCGAGGTAGCCGATGGCGACGTCGGCGCCCTCGCGCGCAAAGGCGATGGCGACCGCGCGGCCGATGCCACTGTCGCCGCCGGTGACGAGGGCGCTCAGGCCCTGCAGCTTGCCGCAGCCCTGGTAGCTCTCCTCGCCGTGGTCGGGCTTGGAGCGCATCTGCTGCTCGCTGCCCGGCGGGCTCTGCTGCGGCGCCTTCGCGGTATCGGGCTTCTCGCCCTGCATGGGGTCGCGCTCGCTCATGTGCGGCTCCTCTATCGGCCGGTGGCGTACGGGGTTGGGGAGGGCGGCGCTTGCACAAGGCGTACCCGGCGCCGGCGCAGCGAGGTAGCTGCGCACGAGTTCTCCGTGCGTGTCCAGCCCTTGCGCCGGGCGGCTGAAGCCGCGGCCCCAAGCGCGCGAAGTCGGCCGCTGCCGACTGGAACGGCCCGCGCGGCGGGCGTTGCGCCGTCGTGGCGCTGCACGCTGCGCGTGCACCGGACCACCGCGGCGGCTTCAGCCGCCCGGTGCGGGAGCCGTCGTTACAGAACTGTTATCGTGCGAGCGCTGTTGGTGACCGGCGCCCGGCTGTAGCTTGCGGGAGCGGAGACACCCCGCCCGCGCCCCCTTCAGGAGCTGACCGACATGTCCACCTACTTCCGCTGCTCGGCCTGTAGCCAGACCCACCGCTCGCGCCTGTTCGCGCGGGACGCGGAGTGGCTGGACGCGATCATGCGCGCCTTCCAGGAGATCTACGAGGTCTGCCCGCGTACGGGCACCTGGGTGCGGCTCGGCTACGGCGACGTGGAGTGGGTGGCGGACCGGCCGGCCGAGCCCGTCTATGCCCGCTGACCCGCCCGCGCCCGACCTGCTGGAGCTGCCGGCCGAGCGCGCGGTACGGCTGCTGGCGCTGCGCCACCTGGGCGAGGCGGCCGAGGCGCGGGCGCGCGTGCACGCGGACACCGACGAAGAGGCGCTGCACGACTTCCGCGTGGCACTGCGCCGGCTGCGCAGCCTGGTGCGCACCTACGCGCGCCCGCTGGACGACGCGGTCTCGCGCCGGCAGCGGCGGCGGCTGAGGAAGCTCGCCGCGGCGACGAACGAGGCGCGGGACCTGGAAGTGCAGCTCGCCTGGCTGGCGGCCCGGGAGCCGGTGCTTTCGGACGAGGGGAAACGCGGCGTGGCGGCGCTCACGGCAGAGCTGCGCGGGCGCCGGGCCGCGGCGCGCGAGGCGGCGCTGCGGCAGGTCACCGACCGGTTCGACCGCCTGCGCCCCAAGCTCCAGCGCCGCCTCGCGCGCTACCGCTGCGCCGTGCGGCTGGACGCGCCGGGCGCCGAAACGCCGTTCGCGGTGACGGCCGCGGCGCGCGTCTCGGCGCTGGCGGCCGGGCTCGCGGGTGCGCTGGCCGCCGTCTCGGGAGCCGAGCACCAGGAGCAGGCGCACCGGGCGCGCATCGCGGCGAAGCGGCTGCGCTACGCGCTGGAGCCGCTGGCGGCGCTGGACGTGCCCGGCGGCGCCGCCCCGCTGCGCCGCCTGCGGCGCCTGCAGGACACGCTCGGCGAGATGCGCGACGCCCACCTGCTCGGCGAGCGGCTGCGCGCGCGGATCGGCCGCGCGACGGCGCCCGACGCCGCCGGGCTCCGCGAGATCGCGCGGCTCGCCGACGGCGACGTCGAGCGACACTACGCGCACGTCGAGCGCGCCTGGCTCGGCGACGGCGCCGCCGGGTTCTTCGCGCAGCTCGACGCGCTCGCCCGCTGGCTGACCACCCGCGCCGGCACCACGCCACCCCGCACCTTCCTGCTCAGCGCCCTGCCCGAAGCCGCGCAGGCCGCCGGCGCGAGCGACATCGCCGCCGGCTGGCTGCCGGGCGAGCACATCCTGGAGGCGCTCACGCGCACGCACGACGCCGCGGGCACGCGCTGGGTGCGCAGCCTGCGCGCCGCCCTCGGCCCGCACCGGCTGGAGCTGGAGGAGGAGCTGACGCCCGAGCTGGGCGAGGCGCTCTGGCCGCTGACCGAGGGCCGGCGGCTGAGCAAGCGCCGCTTCCGCGTGCCGGACGGCAACGCGGCGTGGGAGATCGACGAGTATCCCGGCCGCGGCGTGGTGCTCGCCCGCGCGCCGCACGAGCTGCCCGCCGAGCTGCTGCCGGAGTGGATCGAGCCGTTCGTGCTGCGCGAGGTCAGCGGCGAGCGCGGCTTCGAGGACGCGACCCTCGCGCGACAGGGAAATTAGGCGGCGCTGCGGTTCGCACGGATGGCCTGGACGGTCGGCTACCAGGGCGAGCCGGGGACCCGGCTCAGCCGCGCAGATCATCCAGGAACTCGGAAGCGGCGCCGCCGCTGGTCGCCAACAGGTGGTCGCGCGCGCGGGTGCAGGCCACGTAGAGCAGATGCCGCTCGGTGTCGTAGACCTCCTCCAGGTCCGCGTTGTCGACGATGGCCTCGATGCGCGCCTGCAGCGGCACCACCTCGTCGTCGCAGGCCATCACCACCACTGCCCGGAACTCCAGCCCCTTGGCCAGGTGCATGGTGCTCACCGAGGCGTGCTGGCTGCTGGTCTCCAGGTGCTCGTCCAGCACCTTGAAGTGCAGCCCCGCCCGCGCCACCGCCGCCACCGCGCGCGGCAGCTCGGCCGCGGAGCGCACGAAGACGCCGATCTCCTGCGGCACCACGCCGCCGGCCGTGCGCGCGCCGAGCCACTGCGCCACCGCCTCGATCTCGGCCTCCGGCGTCGGCAGCAGGCGGATCTCCGGGTCGGGGCCGTTGAAGACGGAGACGGTGCCGCGGCGCTCCTCCACGTTGCCGTCCACGTCGGTGAGCGCGGGGCCGAGCAACCGGTCGGCCTGCGCGCGGATCTGGTGGCTGGTGCGGTAGTTGATGCGCAGCGTGCGCGAGCGGCCGCGCACGTCCACGCCCAGCGACTTCCAGGAGAAGGGCTGCTGGAAGATGCGCTGCCCCAGGTCGCCCGTCAGGAAGAGCCCGTTCGCGCGCCCCGCGCCCAGCGCCGCCAGGAAGCGGAGCTGCGGCACGCTGACGTCCTGTGCCTCGTCCACCACCACGTGCTCGAAGGGCAGCGGCGCGCCGCCGGCGTAGCGCGCGGCCAGCCGGCTGAACACGTCGGCGCGCGTCACCGCTCCCCGCCCGGCCAGCTCGTCGCGGACGCGGGCGAAGGCGCCCCACAGCACCTCGCGCTGCTTCTCCGGCAACCGTGTCTTGCGCCCCAGGCGGGCGACGTCGCGGTACGCCTCCCAGCTACCCAGCTGCCAGGCATCGACCACCTCCTCCCACTCGGTGGCCAGGAAGTGGGCGCTGAACTTCTGCGCGGCGCCGGCGGCGGCCTCGCGCAGCAGTTCCTCCACCAGCGCGCGCGGGGCCAGCTCCGGCACGCCGAAGCTGCGCTCGTAGAGGCGCAGCGCGATGTCGTCCAGCGCGTGCACCTCCAGGCGCTCGGCCAGCCGCGGCTCGCTGCCGATCAGCCGGCGCAGCTTTACGCGCAGCGCGTTGGCCAGCGTGCGCGAGAAGGTGGTGAGCAGCACCCGTGCGTCCGGGTTGGCGCGCGCAAGGTGCACCGCCCGGTGCAGCGCCACGATCGTCTTGCCCGTGCCGGCCGACCCGGAGATGCGCGCCGGGCCGCCGTAGTCGCGCTCCCCCGACTCGCGCTGCGCCGGGTGCAGGAACACCGTCCACTTCTCCCACGGATACTCCAGCGCGCGGGCCAGCTCGTCCACATCGTGGACCACGCGGAAGCGGCGCTGCGCGTCGGGGTGCGCGAAGGGGTCGGTGCCCGCCGGCACCGGCTGCGCGACCGTCGGCTTGTCACCCGTGGCCAGCTCGAGCAGCGCCTCGGCCGCCTCCGCCGGCAGGTGATCGGCCACGGCGAGCAGGGTGTCCTCGGTGGCGCCGCGCACCTCCTCCAGCCACTCGGGCGGCACGCCGTAGCCGAGCAGCTCGGCCTCTGCCACGTGCATGAAGAGCAGCGGCCTGGGCGGGGCGGGCTGCGACACCTCCACGTACCTGGGCACGACGATCTCGTGCACCGTCTCGCGGATCTCCACCAGCTGCGCCGCGCCGGTGGTGGGGTGCGTCTCCAGCTTGCGCCGCTCCGCCCAGGCGTAGGCGTCGTCGTGGTGGTCCACGTAGCAGAGCAGCAGGCTCCCCGGCGTGCGGTGCACGATCAGGCGCAGGTCCTGGCTCACGCGCACCGACCAGAAGTTCTTGTCTCTGGCGCGGTCCAGCCTGTGGAAGCTGTGGCCGGGGGCGGCCGGGTTCAGCTGCAGGTCGAAGGCGGTGGTCTTCACCGCCTTCTGCTCCTCGCCCGTGAGCTTCGCAAGGCTATCGGTGAAGGTGTCGGCGATGCGGAACTCGTTCATCTATTTCTCTGCAGGAGAGCGGGCGCCGCCGCGGTATTCACCGGCGAACCAGTTCGCGGGAGCGGCACCCTCGCCACGTCCGGCTGTTTGAAAGGGAGGGGCCCGGCCAATCGAAAGGAGAGGCTGGGCTCGGAGCTGCGGATTCGCGTGAATACCGCCCGCCAGCATACTCAGCCCCTGTCGCACCGCAGGTTACCGATGCACGTGACCCCGGGGTAGCACCAAGCGAACGTAATCCTCCGTCGCCTGGAACTCCGGGGCAATCCCACTCGCGGCGCTCACCAGGGGGACGATCTTCCGGCGAACTCCCATGCCTCGCGCGTCCGCATACCCGTAGTCGCGCAACACCTCTACGACAACCGGGTTACGTGCAGCGCGCTGCCCAGCCAGCATCTTCTCCACGGTCATGGTATTGAGCAGGGCGCCGGGGCTGAGCACCTCCAAGCGGTTGGCGTAGCGAACGATCTCCACCTCCCCGGCCCGCGTCCAATCGCGGTGAGCAAGCGCGTTGACCGTTGCCTCGCGCAGCGCTTCCACGGGATAATGCCAGGTCACGTCCCGGCGGAGGCCGGCGTTCACCTCGCCGGATTCCTCGGTGACAGATGGCTTGATCCGGTCCACGAACACCTCGATGAGCCCTGGCTCCAGCAATTCACTGGCGCCGGGCCGGCCATTCCACAGGGCGACCAGCGGAGCATCGAGAACGGCGTCGTCGAGCGCCCGGTAGGTTTTGTCCTCCCCATCGAAGGCCATCCAGCGGATTCCCGCCTGTCGCAGCAGACGGCGCGGCCGGTGCCCGAACAAGATCAGCCCGGCGACTGAGCACGCGGCGGGCATCCCCTCTACACGGGCCATGAAGCCGAGGCCGCACAAGCGCGCTTCCCACGCCGCGGGATCGTCCGAGGGAGGGATCTCGTGGTCGAGCAGCAGATCGCGGAGGTAGTTCGCCAGGCGCGGCTGCGAGAGATCCGCGAACGAGCTTCCTGACACCGGCAGCACCTCGGTGTGCAGCAGGCCGCCCGAGGCAAAGAGCCGCGCCTGCTGTTCCCGCGTTGCCCGACGCGAGGTGCTCCCCATGCGGATGTAGATCTCCTCGCGGTCCTGGTGGCGCAGCACGTAGGGCTTGGCGGTGCCTGGGGCCACGGTCACCACCGCCACGCGTCGTCCCTCTCCGCAATCCACCTCCTCGTACGACGGCAGAATCCACGGGTGGACGTAGCGGGCGAAGACGGTGTCCATCACCCACTGCTCGAGGTCGTCACGCTGGATACCGGTGATGGTACCATCATCCTCGACGCCCAGCAGCACTCGTCCACCCTGATGGTTGATGAGCGCTACCACCTCCTTCGCGAGCTGCTCAGGACGCACGTCGTCGCGCTTGAACTCCACGAACGAGTTCTCCCCGTTGGCGATCAGTTCGAGCAGCTCCGTTCTGAGCATCGTCAGTAGCCGTATTTCTCTTGGCGCTGTAGGAAGGCGTCGCGCCCGCCGTCAAGGATACGGGCCGCCTCGTCACGAATGCGCGGGACGTCGATGGAGCCCTGGTACTCGGGCGGCATGCTCCCGCGCTCCTCCGTGGCGGTGAAGACGCCGATCCACTCCGCATCGCCGAATACGGGGATGTTGGCATTGTGGGTGGCGAAGATGAACTGCCGCTTGGTCTTGGCGCTCCGCAGCTCCTGGACGATGCGGTCCGCAATGAAGGCATTGTCCAGATTGTCCTCGGGCTGGTCCATCACCAGGGGGTCGGGGTTGTCCAGCAGCAGCAGGTGCAGGATCGCGGTACACTGCTGGCCGGTGGAGAGCCGGTCGAGTGGCCGGTATGCCTCGCCTTCATGCGCCACGTTCAGCTCCAGCTCCACCCGGTCCTCGAGGTCGATGGTCTCCAGTTGGAGCAGTTCGGCGCGAGCGAGCTTGCAGATGGTATCCGCCCGGGCCCTGGTCACACCCCACGGTTTGGCGAGCAGCGCGCCGCTGCCGGCGCGGCAGGCATCCACCAGCGCCCGAATAGTCAGGTCCTCAACTTCGTCCACCCAGGCAACGCCCTTTTCCCCGATTCCCGGCAGCCGGCTTAGGAACTCCTTGAGTGCCTGACGGTTTCGGCTCGGCGTGAGGGTCAGCCGCAGCTTGCCGTTGAGCTGCTTGTTGAGACGCTTGATCGCACCTTCGAGGGCACGGGTGCGCGCATGGCGCAGGTCAGAAAGCTCTCCAAGCAGGTTACGGCGCTCCTGCTCCAGCGTTTGCACGCGCTCCTTCGCCGTGTTCACACGCGCCTGCAGCGGACGGATGCTCTCAATCTCCCGCTGTAGCGCCTGGTACGTCCGCCCCACCTCGGCCCCTGGCTTGCCGGCGACCACCGGCAGCCGGGCGAACTCCCGTTCAAGCGCGTCTTCTGCCGTGCGCCGCGCCTTCTCGAGGGCTTCGAGTTGGGCCTGCAGCTCCGTGTGTGCGGCTTCAATGGCCTGAGCGGCGGCGTCGATCTCGCCCGCCACGCGGTCGCGAATCCCCTCCAGCACGGTTCGGCTCTGGCGGACCAGCTCCGCATGGGGCAGCTCGTCGATCGCTTTTTCGCTGAGGAATGCCACGTCGGGCAGGCTGTCCCGCAGCCCGTCGACGCCCTCGGCCAGGCGCTCGATCTCTTCCATCACCCGCGGCGCGATCTGACGCTCCTTCTCCAGCAGCGGGACCAGCTTCAGCTTCTCCTGCAGCCCCAGCTCGTCGAACTGGCGGACCTGCTCCTCCAAGCGTGGCAGCTTCTGCAGTTGCGTCTCCAGTTCCTCCAGCCGCTCCTGCGCATCGACCATCTGTTCTGCATTCGTCCGCAGCCGGCGCTGGAGTGCGGCGAGCCGCTTCTGGTGCTCCGCCCGGTCCGGCAGGTAGCGGTCCAGCACGGACACCAGCGCGTTCTCATCCCGGGCCAGCTCGAAGATCTCGTTCTGGCCAAAGATCTCCACCCCGGGGAGGAGGTCGGTTGGCGTGAGGGTGGACTCGTTGCCCTGCGCGTCGATCACCCGGGGCGGCTCGCCGTAGCGGCGCACCACGCGGTAACGCCGCAGGTTCTGTGGAGCGGAGACGATTTCCACCTCCACCCGCCCCTGCGCCTTGCCGAGGTTCTCGCGGATCACCGATTCACCCTGCTTGCGTGCCTCTGCACCCTTGTGCGGCACGTCCAGAGCGTAGCGCAGGCACTCCAACAAGGTGGACTTCCCAGTGCCCCGCCCGCCGATCACCGTGTTCAGGTGCGCGGAGAAGCGGATGTCCACACCGTCGAGATAGCCGCCGTCGATGCGCAGCCGCTCGATGCGGCTGTAGTAATCCTCCTTCATCTCGTCGTGCAGACGCACCCGCGACGAAGGATCCCTGAAGGCCAGGCACAGCGCCGCGAAGCTCGGCTCCGTCATCTTGATGAAGCACGAGGCGCGGGGGTTTCGCAGCTCCTCGGGCGTGGCGACGTCGCAGGCGTTGATGAATGCCATTGGGCGCTCACGCTGATACGCCGGATCATTGTTCGCTGCAATCTGCCGGTATTCCTGTGGCAACCCCTCGACGGTCCCAGGAATCTGCGCGGCCTTCAACCGTGCGTCTGTCCAGAGGTGGTTCGCCTTGGCTTTGAGAAGTCCGCCGCCGTTGGTCACATGGGCCGCGTAACAGAAGCCGCCCAGCTCACACACCTCGGCGAGGAGCTGTTCGCCGCCGAGCTTGGACGGCCGCACGCCCTCCTTCGGGTCCAACAGCTTGAGAGCACCAAGATACCGGTTGAGTTGCTCGACCGTGGTGTCTTCCGAAAAGAGGCAGACCCAGTGGATCTTCTCGGTGGTTCTGATCTCGAATCCGGGAAGCACGATGATGTCGTGCGGTCGCAGATAACCGCGAATCGTGTCCACGTCGGCAACACTACCGTGGTCTGCCAGGCCGATCAGGTAGATCCCCTGCGCCTGGCACTCCCGCAGGAGCGCCGACAGGAAGCTGTCGTCACTCTGGTTATCGTCTTGGCCACGATACTTCTTGCTGTAGGTCTTCGGGTTCACCTGCAGCGCGCACTTCCAAAAGCGCGCGAAACGGAGAGCGCCCGCGTCTGCCGCCGACTCCCTGCTCGGCACGATGTCCGGGCTCACTTCCCGCCTCCCACCCGGAACACCTTCATCACCTCGTCGCCAAGGTGGTTGATGACCTTCACCGCGATCCTCCCGCTCTTTGGCTTCGGGAACGCGCGCGAGGTGTCGCTGTGCAGCGTGGCCCAGGCGTCGGCGTCGATCTCCGCCTTGAGCGTGGTCTTCAGCGCGCCGTAGGGGTCGTTGGCGCCCAGGAAGTAGGCGTGGCGCACGAAGAAGCTCTCGCCGTCGTAGTCGGTGTCGATGAACCAGCAGGCGATGCCGTCGGCGCCGTCGCTGCGCACCTCGCCGGTGGCGGGGTGGAAGACGTCCACGCCGTGGACCTTCACCCGCACCTGGCCGTCGCCGGCGTCCTGCAGCTCGATGTCGGGCTCGCCGAAGACGACGAAGAGGTTGCCCTTGCCGGTGTTCTTCAGGTCCTCGGCCATGTGCAGGTCGGCGTTCATGCGCGCCTTGAGCACGGGGATGCGGCCGAGCTTGTTGAACTCGGTGGCGTGCGCCTCGTAGTTGAAGGCGCAGGCGACGAGCACGTCGAAGCCGCCCTCGGCGGCCTCGCGCGCGGCGTCCACCAGGTCGGCGCGGGTGACGGTGCCGAACTCGGGGCCGATGAAGACGGCGGCGCGCCGCTCGTCTCCGCCCTCGCCGCCCTCCAGGTAGCGGCCCTCGGCGCACACCAGCTCGCCCGGCCAGGGGGCAAGCGAGGTGAAGCCGATGCGGTCTTCCCGGTGCGCCTGCTGCACACCGGCGGTGCGCAGGTTGTCCAGGATCATCTGCGCGAAGTCCTGCTTGGCGGCGTAGGGGTCGTGCGCCTCGGCGACGTGGTCCACCAGCTCGTCGTCCTCGTCCACGGCCAGCACGCGGTGCGGCGAGAGCGATTCCACGGTGAAGGGGCCGGCGACGCGCACGCGCTTGCCGTCCTGGTACGGCCGGTCGTAGAGGTACTCGAACTCGGCCCTGGCGGCGATGCTGGCGTCGATCTCCCGCTGCCGCGCGATGCGCGCCTGCCACCACTCGGCGTGCAGCTTCTTCGCGGCCTCCGGCCACTTCGCCTCCGCCTCGCGCGGGATCTCCCATTCCTCCCACCGCGCGCCGAGTGCGGCGTTGAGCTGCGCGCGCAGCGGCTCCAGCGTCTGCTGCCACCGCTCCCAGATCACGTCGATCTCGGCGTTGTTGGCGATGGACTTCAGCGTGATGTGCGGCACGCGCTCGTAGACGAAGCCGTGGTGCAGCTTGCCGTGCACCGGCTGTGTGGAGGTCGCGCTGCGCGTGACCTCGGCCTCCTTGCGCTGCCCCTCGCGCGAGTCCTTCAGCAGGTAGTACGGGTAGCGCGCGCCCATGATGCGGGCGCGCGCCAGCGCCAGCGCCACGCGCGAGGTGTCGATGGTGATCCAGCGCCGGCCCCATTGCTCGGCCACGTACGCGGTGGTGCCGGAGCCGCAGGTGGGGTCCAGCACCAGGTCACCGGGGTCGGTGGCCATGAGGACGCAGCGCTCGATCACCGAGGTCGAGGTCTGCACCACATAGATCTTCGGGTCTGACCGTGATTTGATACCACCACTGATATCATCCCAAACATTGTCGAACGATGAGAACGGGAAGTCACGGAAGTATCTCCTATAGGCAAGCCGATTCCCCTCAATTGTCACCCTCCCAGCAGCGGCTACCCTCCTCATTCCCGTTTCACCTGTTCTCCAACCGCCAGCAGTCGGACGGTAGTGCTTCCCTGCAAACGGGACGGTGAACTGCGTTGTCTCACCCCCGCTCCGAGACGTCAGCCCCTGTTTGAAGAAGGGGTTCACTCGTCCGCCATCTACACCCGCAGCTGCACTCTCCGCAGATATTCGGCTTTCGGCACCTCGCTCATCATGGATCAACAGATACCGGGTGGCACCTGGCTCTCCAATCGTCAGGGATCTGAAGAGTGGTCTGTACTTGAGCTGACCAATGTCTTTTGCGTAGAACAGCAGGTATGTAACCACATTGTCGAGGAACGACGATCCCATCCCAACCGCGCTCTTATACGCGACCGTTGACACCGCGTTGGTATCACCGAACACCTCGTCCAGCAAGGCACGCATCCGGTGAACGTTCTCCTCCCCGATCTGCACGAAGATCGAGCCGGAGTCGGTGAGGAGGTCGCGCGCCACGGTGAGCCGGTCGCGCAGGTAGGTGAGGTAGGAGTGGATACCGTCGCGCCAGGTGTCGCGGAAGGCCTTCACCTGCTCCGGCTCGCGGGTGATGTGGGCGGCGTTGCCGTCCTTGACGTCGCGGCTGGTGGTGCTCCACTGGAAGTTGCTGTTGAACTTGATCCCGTAGGGCGGGTCCAGGTAGATGCACTGCACCCGCCCGCGCAGCCCCTCGCGCTCGGCCAGACTGGCCATCACCTGCAGCGAGTCACCCAGGATCAGGCGGTTCGTCCAGTTCTGCTCGTGCTGGTAGAACTCGGTGCGGTCGGCGTCCCTGGGGATGCCGTTGAAGTCGGCGAAGAGGTCGGCGTGCAGCTCGCCGGCGTCGTGGCGGCCCTGGCGCGTCTCGCGCAGCAGCTCGTCGACGAGCGCCTTGGGGTGCACCTTCTCCTGGATGTAGAGCGGCGGCGCGTGCACCACCAGGTCGCTCCAGTCCTGCTCGTCCTTGCCGCGCCAGACGAGCTGCGGGTCCAGGTCGCGGTTGCGGCGCTCGTACGCCACGCGCACCGGGTGCTGCGTGGCGTCGCTCATCACCGCCTGCAGCTCCGCGGTGGGGATGTTGCGGCGGGTGGCCTCCTCGTGCCGGAAGCTCTCGACCATCTTGGGCATGTTCGTCTTCGCCATGGGTCAGCGATCGTCCGGCGCTTCGCGCATGGATTCGCCGGTGAGGATCGCGTTCAGCGCAAGGTTGATGTAGTAGTTGGAGCGGCCCACCTTGCGCTTCAGCAGGAAGCCGCCGTCCGTGAGCGCATCCAGGTACCGGGCCGCGGCCTTTCGTTCCAGCCCCAGGTCGTGCGCCACGAACTGGATCTTGGTGTACGGGTGCGTGAACAGGTTGTTGATGAGGTCCTGGCTGTAGAACTTATAGCCGGCGCGGATGCGGTGCTTGTAGTCGAACAGGGCCAGGCGAATCGCCCCGATGGTGGAGATCGCCTCGCGCGCCGTCTGCTCCACCGCGCCCAGCAGGTAGAGCACCCACTCCTCCCAGGCGTCCTCGTCGCGTACCGCCTGCAGCAGCCGGTAGTAATCGGCCTTGCTGCGCACGATCTGGCGGCTGAGGTACAACACCGGGATCTCCAGCAGCCCGTGCTTCACCAGGTAGAGCACGTTGACGATCCGGCCGGTGCGGCCGTTGCCGTCGTAGAAGGGGTGGATGCTCTCGAACTGGTGGTGGATGAGCGCCAGCTTGATGAGCGGGTCCGCATCGAAGAGCACGTCCTCGTTGATGAAGCGCTCCAGCTCGCCCATCAGCCCCGGCACCCGGTCCGGGAGCGGCGGGGTGTAGACCACGCGGCCCGCGCCGTCCCTGAGCGTGGTGCCCGGCACGCGCCGGAAGCCCGCGTCGTTGCGCTCCAGCTCCGCCTGCACCTGCAGGATGTGGTTGTTGGTGAGCAGCCCGGAGCTCCGCACCGCGTTGAAGCCCACCCACAGCGCCTGCCGGTAGCGCAGCACCTCCTTCGCCGCCGCGCTGCCGATCTCATCCGGGAACGCGTCGTCGCGGAAGAGCTCGTCGTGGGTAGTGATGATGTTCTCGATGGCCGAGCTATCCTTCGCCTCCTGCATCCCGAGCGTGTTGATGAGGATGCCCTGGTGCGGGATCGACGCGGCCACACCCTTCAGCTCCGCGAGCTGGCGGCTGGCGCCGGCGAGCCGCTTGAGGATCGGCGCGGTCTCGAAGCGCCGGGCGTCGAGCGCGTGCAGCGGGGCGATCTGGCTCACTGAGCGACTCCACACTCGCCAACGTGTCCACGGAAACGCGAAACCAGGTACAGGTCGTCTCCAATATGTACACGTTCGGGCAGATCCGGGTACAGGTGGGCCCTCACGGGCCTCCCATCACGTTCGCCTCGACCGGCACTGCCGCGGGCGCCGCCTCCTCGACCATCCGCTCGAAGGCGGCCTCCACCCTGCCCTCGAAGTCGGCCTCGATCTGGTAGACCTCGGTCAGCTCGGCAAAGGCCCAGCGGCCGTGCGTGCCCAGGTGGTTGACGCCGGGCACCCAGTAGGTCTCCATGGTCGCCTTCTTCTCCTTGGCGTCCTCGCGGCGGTACCCCTTGATCTCCACCACCAGGTTGAGCAGGTCGTCGTCGCCGTGGCCGTCGTCCACCCGCACGATGAAGTCTGGCAGGTAGGTGCGGTTCTCGGAGCCGTAGCGGTAGGGGACCTCCAGCCCGAGGTTGTGGTTCTTGACGTAGGCGCGCACCCGCGGGTGGCTCTCGGCCACGCGGCAGAACTCGGCCTCCCAGTCGCTGTCCAGCACCACCCAGTTGACGTGGCAGCGGGGCGGCGGGCCGGCGGTGTCCCACCGCAGCGTCTTGCTGGTGGTGAAGTTGACGTGCGCGGTGCTGCCGGTGGGGTTGTACGGGTCGAGCAGCGCGCGGATGGGGCGCTCTCCCACGAAGGCGCGCGTGATGCCGGCGGTGATGCGGTTGCACGCCATGTCCGCCAGCTCCTGGTACATGAGCAGCGCCGGATACGTCTCGCCCTTGCAGACCAGGTAGCCGTCCAGCCACTCCCGGGTGATGCGCTTGAGCTGGCCGAAGAGGTGCAGCTTGGGCGCCTCGCCGGGGTCGCGCCACTTGGTGTAGAGCAGGCGCTGCGTGAGGTGGAAGAGCAGCGTGGAGGGGCGCAGGTCCTCCAGATGGTCCAGCGTCAGGTCCACCGCCTCGCCGATGATCCCCTGGTTGCGGGTGATGGAGGGGCCCACCAGGTCGGGGGTCAGCTCCAGCACGGAGTCGTCGTTGAACACGGCGGTCAGGCGCTCCTCCGGCAATTCCACGCGGTAGCCCTGCACGCGCGGGAAGCGGATCTCCAGCGCGTCGCGCTCCGGGCGCACGGCGCGCACCTGCACCGTCTCGCGCGGCGGCTGCGGCGGCGCGACCACCGGCTTGGCGGTGAAGTCGAAGGGGATGCCGAGCACGTCGGCGTACTCGACGTTGAAGAGCCCCGCGTCGTTGAGGTCGTAGCTCTGGCGGCGCAGCGCGCGGCCGATCACCTGCTCGCAGAGGAGCTGGGTGCCGAAGGCGCGCACGCCCAGCACGTGCGTGACCGTGTTGGCGTCCCACCCCTCGGTGAGCATGGAGACGGAGACGACGCAGCGGATGGACTCGCCCAGCCGGCCGGGCTTGCCCACCGTGTTCATCACCTCGCGCAGCAGCTCCTGGTCGGTGAGGTCGTCGCCGGCGTGCGCGTTGCGGGTGCGCTCGACGATCTCGCGGCGGAAGCGCTCGATCTCGTCCGCGGCCATGCTGCGGAAGTTGGGGTCCAGCGCCTCGCCCGATTCGAGCTGCTCGCTGTCGATGAGCAGCGTGTTCGGCCGCGCGAGCGGGGTGCCGTGCTCGTCGTAGTTGCGGAAGAGCGCCAGCCGCCCGTTCTCCAGCGTGGTGGAGCCGTCGTCGTTCTGCCGCTGGAAGCCGGAGACGTAGTCGTAGACCAGCTTGGAGGTGCTGGTGTTGTTGCAGACCACGATGAAGCAGGGCGGCACGCCGACGCCGGCCTCCTGCCAGAGGCGGAAGGTCTTCTCGTAGTGGCCGTAGAGCGCCTGCAGCGCCGTCTGCAGGCGGGTGGGCAGCGCCAGCGGGTCCAGCCCCTCGGCCTTGCCGCGCCCCTTCTTCGGCATGTCCTTGCGGATGTGCTCCCAGAGGTTGCGGAACATCGGCACCTCGCTCCCCGGGATGTTCTCCGCCACGGGCACGCGCGGCAGCTTGACGATGCCGCACTCGATGGCGTCCATCAGCGAGAAGTCGCTCATCGTCCAGGGGAAGAGCGTCCCCTCGGCGTAGCCGGAGCCGCGCAGGAAGAAGGGGGTGGCGGAGAGGTCCACCACCTGGCGCACGCCCAGCTTGCGCTGGACGGCCTCCAGCCCGGAGATCCAGAGGCGCGCGGCCTCGTTGTTCTCCTCCGCCTCCCTGCGCTCGTCGCCCTTGAGCTCCTCCTCCTCGTGGCTCCCGGAGCGCTCGCGGTAGCAGTGGTGCGCCTCGTCGTTCAGCACCAGGATGTCCTTCATCCCCATCAGCTCCGGCAGCACCCGCTGGATCATCTGCCCCTCGGTCTCCAGCGTGTCCGGCGCGGGGCCGGTGCGGCCCTGCAGCAGCAGGCGCCCGCCCCTGGAGAGCTCCAGGCGCTCGCGCAGCTTGAAGGCGTGGTAGTTGGTGATGACGATCTTGGCGCGCTCCACCTCCGGCAGCAGGTCGCCGGGCACGAGATCGCGGGTGCGGTAGTAGCTGTCCGGGTCGTTGGGCTGCAGCACGCGCAGCCGGTCGCGGATGGTGATGCCGGGGGTGACGATCAGGAAGCCGCGCGTGAAGTGCTTGCTGCCGGGGCGCCGCGCTGCGTTCACCGTCTGCCAGGCGATCAGCATGGCCATCACGGTGGTCTTCCCCGCGCCGGTGGCCAGCTTCAGCGCCAGGCGCAGCAGCTCCGGGTTGGCGTCGCGGTTGGCGTCGGCCAGGTGCTGGAGGAACCGCTTGCCGCGCGGCCCCGTCTTGGGCGCCACCTCGGTCAGCCAGATGGCGGTCTCCACCGCCTCCACCTGGCAGAAGAAGGGGCGCACGCCGGTGAAGTGGTCGCCGCGCCAGTGCTGGAGCAACCGCGCGGTCTCCGGCGTCACCTGCCAGGAGCTCTGCGGCAGCGTGCGCCACCGGTCCACCTCGGCGCGCAGCTCGTTGATGATGGCGCTGGTGGACTCGTACGCCTGCTCCGCGGTGGAGAGCCCCAGCCCCTCGTCGAAGACCAGCGCCTGCTGCGCCGCGCCGCCCCTGCGCTTCTTCGGCTTCGGGATCGGCGTGATGAACTCGGCGCGCCGGCGGCGCTCCAGGATGCGCTGCGTGGGCTGGCCCTGCTCGTCCAGCTCCCAGTGGCGGGAGGGATACGCGTAGGGCGAGTTGAGGATGGAGTGCTCGAAGAAGCGGTTATCCATGCGTAGTGCTCTCACCAGGCGCTGCGTCGATGGTGGCGCTCAGTGCGTCTCCGTGCATGCGGATCGTCTCGTGCGGACGGCGCAGCCTGCGCTGGAGCTTCCGTTCGATCACCGGCAACACCTCCAACGACGCGGCTCGGGGATCACGGGCGCCCGCGGCACTCCTCACACCGGGTCCGGGTGATCCGTTCCTGCATGGGTACCTCTCCGGAATCCGCTGAACTCGCTGCGCTCAGACAAAGCGGATTCCTCTGAGGTACCCATGCACTCCCTACTCACCCGGACCTGTTGCCACCCGGGACGGGCCACGGACTATAGCAGGCAGGTACGCGCCGGCGCCAGAACAGAGGTTTATGACAGGGCGTGGGGAAATCCCGCACCCGCGTAGCCGCTCGACCGCCCTACCCCCGCCCGGCGCGCGCCAGCGCCTCGCACATCAGGCGGCGGTGGTACTGGCGCTCGGGCTCGCCGGCGCGCGGCTGGCGCAGGACGTAGCGGCCGTCGGGGCGCAGCTCCCAGGCAGAGCTGTTGTCCTCCAGCGCGGCGTGCAGCGTGTGGATCAGCCGCTCCTTCAGGCGGGGGTCGAGGATGGGTACGGCGGCCTCGACGCGCTCGTCGAGGTTGCGCTGGCGCCAGTCGGCGCTGCCGATCAGCACCTCGGGCTCGCCGCCGTTGCCGAAGAGGAAGACGCGGTCGTGCTCCAGGAAGCGGCCCACGATGCTGACGACGCGGATCGTCTCGCTGTAGCCGGGCAGCCCGGGCCGCAGGCGGGTGTGCCCGCGCACGACCAGGTCGATGGGCACGCCGGCGCGCGAGGCGCGGTACAGCTCCTGGATGACCTCCACGTCGTCGAGCGCGTTCATCTTGGCCAGGATGCGGCCGTTGCCGGCGGCGCGCTGGTGCTCGACCTCGCGGCGGATGCGCGCGAGCAGGTCGCGCCGCATCTCGCGCGGCGCGACGATCAGGTGGTGGTAGTCCTGGTCCGGCGCGTGGCCGGTGAGGTGGTGGAAGAGGCGCACCAGGTCGGTGCCGATCGCGGGGTGGCAGGTCAGCAGCCCCAGGTCCGCGTAGAGCCGGGCGGTGCGCGCGTGGTAGTTGCCGGTGCCGATGTGGCCGTAGAGCACGGGGCGGCCCTGCTCGTAGCGCACCACCAGCGCCACCTTGGCGTGCGTCTTCAGGCCGACGAAGCCGTAGGCGACGTGCACGCCGGCGTCCTCCAGCCGTTCGGCCCACTCGATGTTGGCCGCTTCGTCGAAGCGCGCCTGCAGCTCCACCAGCACCGCCACCTGCTTGCCGGCCTCCGCGGCGCGCAGCAGCGCCTCCACCACCGGCGACTCCTCGCCGGTGCGGTAGATCGTCTGCTTGATGGCGACGACGTGCGGGTCGGCGGCGGCCTCCTCGATCAGGCGTAGCGTGCTGGCCGAGAACGAGTCGTAGGGGTGGTGCACGAGCACGTCCTGCTCGCGCAGGACGGCGAAGAGGCTGTCGTCCTCCTCGGCCCGGCCGGCGTGGTGCGCGAGCACGGCGGGCACGGCGGGCTCCCAGGGCGCGAAGCGGAACGCCGGCAGCTCCAGCCGGGCGAGCGCGGCGCAGTCGCCCAGCCCGATCAGGCCGTCGACCTCGTACAGGTCGTCCTCGACCAGCTCCAGCTCGCGCAGCAGCAGCGCGCGCGCCTGCGCCGGCATCTCGCGCTCCAGCTCGATGCGCACCACGGGCGCGAAGCGGCGCTCGCGCAGCTCCTCGGAGATCACCTCCAGCAGGTCCTCGGCCTCGTCGGTCGAGCGCGTCACGTCGGCGTTGCGGGTGATGCGGAAGACGTGCGCGCTGTCGATCTCCATGCCGGGGAACAGCTCGTCGAGGTTATGGCGGATCAGCTCGTCGAGCGGGAGGAAGTGGTGCGCGTGCGCGGAGCCGGGCACCGGCACCCAGCGGCCGAGCTGCTGCGTGGGGATCTTGACGCGCGCGAAGTGCTGCCCGCTCTCGCCCGGCTGCCGCAGCAGGATGGCGAGCGAGAGGCTGAGGTCCGAGATGAAGGGGAAGGGGTGCGCCGGGTCGACGGCGAGCGGTGTCAGCACGGGATAGACGTGCTCGTGGAAATGGCGGCAGAGCGCCGCGCGCTGCGGCTCGCTCAGCTCGGCCCAGTCGGCGACGACCACGTCGGCACGCGCGTGCAGCGCCGGCTTCAGCACCGCCTCCCAGGCGCGGCCCATCGCCCGCCGCATGCTCACGACCGCGGCGCGGATCAGCGCGAGCTGCTCGCCCGGCGTGCGCCCGTCGGCCGAGAGCCGCTGCACGCCGGCCACGACCTGCCGCTTCAGCCCGCCGACACGCTTCTGGAAGAACTCGTCGAGGTTGCTGGAGGTGATGGCGACGAAGCCGGCGCGCTCCAGCAGCGGCACGCGCGGGTCGAGCGCCTGGAAGAGCACGCGCCAGTTGAAGTCGATCCAGCTCAGCTCGCGGTTGAAGTAGAGCGCGGGATCGTCCAGCGGTGCGCCCTCGGGCACGGGCTGGCCCTGCGCGGCGCAGGGCAGCCGGGCGGCGATGGCGGCCGGTTCGGGCGCGTCGGGCATGGCGCGCTATTCGGCGGAGCGCGGCGGCGCCGCGCGGAGGTGGCGGTTGACCAGGTCGTAGAGCAGGCCGTGCTTGAGCCCGACGCCGGGGACGTGGATCTCCTGCACCTGCGCGAACTGCGCCAGGCAGAGATAGACGCGGGCGGCCGGCACGATCACGTCCGCCCGGTCACGGCGCAGGTGCAGCTTCTTGACGCGCTGCGGCACGCTCAGCGGCAGCACGTTCTCCAGCGTCTTGCGCAGCAGCCGGGTGGGCAGCAGCCCGCCGGCCCAGGGGTGGCGCTCGATGCGGGCCAGGTGCGCGAGCGCGTCGATGTTGCCGCCGGTGGCGATGCAGCCGGCGAGCTGTTCGGTGCGGGCCAGCTCCTCGACGAGGTCGGGCATCTGGCGGGCCAGCTCGCCACAGAGCACGGCGCCCGCGTCGTCGCGCACCCAGGCCTCCTGCTCCAGCAGCCGCACGGCGCCGAACGGGTAGGTGCCGCTGAAGCGGATCGCGGCGTGGTCGATCAGCGAGACCTCGACGCTGCCGCCGCCGAGGTCGGTCAGCATCCAGGGTGCGCTGCCCAGTGCCACCCGGTTCTTCACCGCCTCGTAGACGAGGCTCACCTCCTCGGCGCCGGAGATCACCTCCAGCGCGAGGCCGGCCTCCGCGCGGATGCGCTCGGCCAGCTCGCGGCCGTTCGCGCTGTCGCGCATGGCGCTGGTGGCGACCGCGCGGTGCGCCGCGATCTGCAGCGCGTGCATCAGCTCGCGAAAGCGCTCGCAGGCCGCCACCACCTCGTCCATCACCTCGGGCGGGAAGCGCCCGTCCCGAAAGGCGTAGCGCCCCAGCCGGATCGACACGCGCTCGGCGGCCAGCGTGTGGTAGTACTTGCGGTTGTAGAACTCCACCGCCATCAGGCGGATGGCGTTGGAGCCGATGTCCACCGCGGCCACGCGCAGGGGGAACGGCCGGCGCGCGCGGGCGCCGTGTGGGTCGGCCGCCTCTTCGGGGTCTGCGTGGGGCATCACGATCTCCGGTGTGCGGGAACGGCCAGGCCGCGCGGCGGGAAGAGCCAGAGCACCGCCGCGGCCGCGTACACCTCGCGCGCCACGCCGAGGAACGGCGGGGCCAGCAACAGCAGCAGCCACAGCCCGGCCCACGCCGCCTGGCGCGTGCCCCGTCGGCGCGCCGTGCGCACCACGCCGCGTCGCTCCGCCATCTCGGTCAGGTCGCCACGGCGGGCGCTGACCTCCGCCAGCCCGCCGACGTGCGTGGCCTCGGCGGCGGCCAGCACCGCGCGCAACAACGCGGCCAGCCCGCGTGCACCCAGCGCCAGCGCGCCGAGCAGTGCCAGCAGCAGGAGCATGGCGTTCAGCGCCGCCATTGCCCGCCCGCCGTGCCCAACGCGAACACGCGCGGGGCGATGGCCAGGCCATCACCGCCGCGCGTGTCGCGCCTCTGCCGTACCGCTGCAGCCAGCGTCAGTCGTCGCTGCTGAAGCCGAGGCTCAGTACCTCGGCCACCACCGGGCGGCTGCCCCAGCGCCGCGCTTCCGCACAGTCGTCCATGTACAGGTCGAGCTTGTTGCCCTTGACCTTGCCGCCGGTGTCCATGACGACGAAGAAGCCGAGCGGCTCGCCGTTCGCGCGCGCGACCTTCACCACCGAGCCCAGCGGCAGCACCTTCGGGTCCGCCGCGGCGATGCCGTTGCGCGTGCGCACGCCGGTGCGCGTGGGGCCCTTCAGGCAGTAGGCGGTGGAGCGCATCTCGTGCCGCGCCGCGATCTCGAACGGCATCACCGGCACCAGCTTCTCCACCACCCTCACCTCCACCGGCGCCGGCTTGCTGACGGCGGCCGGGATCGCGCTGCCGCGCGCCTCCAGCGCCGGCGCGGCGAAGGCGCTGGCCACCGTCGGCACGCCGGGCGCGCCCGCCACCCGCGCCGGCGTGCGCGGCGCGCACGCCCACAAGCCCACCATCGTTCCCACCAGCAGCAGAGACACCGCGGCCACCCCGAGCCGCGGTCTTCGCGCCTCCGTCCGCCTCCTCTCCCAGCCGCTGTCCGTCGGGGGTCGGTCCATGAACTGGCCTCCTGAACAGGGTATCGAAGCCGCGTGACGTACGGGCCCGTTCCCGGACCCGGCGGCGCAGAATAAGCGCGTCCGCGGTGCCGCACAAGCCTTGACCCGCCTGCCGCTCCGGCGGAAGCGCCTCGCGAGAGGCCGCGTAGAGCTGCGCCATCGCCTTTCCTCGCAACCCGTTATGCCTCTCGAACGCGTCAGACCTGCGCGTCCTCCGCCGGCGTGGCGGGCGCGGCGCCGCGGAAGAGCCGCGAGCGCTCGTAGCGCGCCAGCCCCAGGCGCAGCAGCAACTTGATCAGCACCGCCGCGGGGATCGCCGCCAGCAGGCCGAGGAAGCCGGCGAACGCGCCGCCCAGCGCCAGCGCCAGGATCACCCACACGGGGTGCAGGCCCACCGACTCGCCGACGATGCGCGGCCCCACGACGGTGCCGTCGAGCGTCTGCACGACGGCGAAGACGATGGCGATCTTGCCGAACGACCAGAGCACCTCGCCGGTGAAGAGCGCGATGATCACCGCCGGCACCAGGCTGGCGATCAGCCCCAGGTACGGCACCACGTTGAAGACGCCGGCGACGACGCCCAGCAGCAGCGCGTAGGGGAAGCCGAGCAGCGCGAAGCCGACGCCGGTCATCACCCCCACGAACGCCGCCGCCAGCAGTTGCCCGCGCAGGTAGCGCGAGAGCAGCCGGTCGTACTCGCGGACGAACGGCAGCACGAAGCGGCGCTTCGGCAGCGGCACCAGCGCCTGCAGCCGCGCGGTGATGCGGCTGTAGTCGCGCAGCAGGTAGAAGGTGAGCACGGGCGTCAGGAAGACGTAGCCGAGGATGGTCAGCACCGTGCTGAGCCCGCGGCCGGCGCCCAGGATCGCCGCCCAGGCCTGGCGCGCCAGCGCCTCCTGACGGGCTTGCAGGTAGGCGATGACGTCCTCCGGGCGCAGCGCGCGCAGGCGGGTCAGCAACTCCTGCTCGTCGAGGAACGGCAGGTCGCTGCGCAGCAACTGCCGCTGCGCGCGCTCCACCCAGCCGGTCAGCGACTGCAGCAGCGCCGGCACCTTGGCGATGAACGCCGCGACCTGCTCGGAGAGCAGCGGGATGCCGACGCCGATCGCCAGCCCCAGCACGCCCAGCAGCGGCACGGCCAGCAGCGCGACCGCCGCCGTGCGCGGCATGTGCCGCTCCAGCCGCCGCGCCAGCGGGTGCAGCACGTAGGCGAGCACCAGCGCCAGGACGAACGGCGCCAGCAGCGAGCCGGCGACGCTGAGCAGCCAGAGCAGCGTCAGCATCCCCGTCGCCGAGACGAGCACCACGTGCTGCCGCGTGCCGGTGTACGGCGAGAGCAGGAGCAGCAGCAGCAGGAAGAGCAGGAACGGGTTGAGCAGGCCGCGCAGGCTGTAGAAGAAGAAGGCCAGGACCAGGGCGATGGTCACGCCCGCGACGGCCCGCCAGACGGGCGATTCGGTAGCGCGCTGGGGCACACACACTCCAGGGTGGAAGGATCGGCGCTCGCGGCCGCGGAGCAGTATAGCGCCGGGCGCGGGGAGGCACCACCACCGGTGCGGACGCGCACGGTTCCTGCACAGGAAGTCGCTGCGACGGGTAGAGTTACCCGCGGTCCCCCGAGCCTGGAGAGAGAGTGCCATGAACCGAAAGACGATGACCCGCGCGATGCGCAAGACGGCGCCGCACCTGGCGAAGGCCGCCGGCCCCGTGCTGCTGCGCGCCGTCGGGCGGGCGCCCAAGTCGCCCATGCTGCGCGCCGCCTCGGCCGCCAGCAGCCTGGTGCTGCGCCGCCGGCGCCGCCACGCCTCGCCGGTGATGCGCGCCGCCGCCGGCCTCGGCGCCGCCGCGCTCGCCGTGCCGCTCGGCCTCTGGCTCGGCCGCAAGCTGCGCGGCGGCGAACAGCAAGTTGAGAGTTGAGAGTTGAGAGTTGAGAGAACCCCACCCCTCCCCGCCGCCGTGGCGGTGGAGGGGTGGGGTTGCCGTTCACTCGCAACTCTCAACTCGCAACTCGCAACTCAAAGAAGCACCCGCACGCCGCCGGGCACGGCGCGCGCCACCAGGGGGGTGAGCCCGGCGGGGTCGCCGTCGAGCTGGGTGGCGAGCGGCGGCTCGCTCTCCACGCGGACCTCGCGCGCCTGCAGGTAGAGCATGCGCCGGTCGGCGGCGTAGCGGCGGCGCGCGAGCTTCCAGAGCAGCGCGGTCACGTCGCCGAGCGAGCGCGGCGCGAAGACGCAGACGTCCAGCAGTCCGTCGCGGAAGGAGGCGTCGGGCGCGATCTGCAGCGGTGTCGGGATCAGGCCGGAGAGCAGGCTGCCGACGTTGGCGACGAGCACCGTCGCCGCGTGCACCTCGAAGCCCTGCCCGTCGGCCGTGATGCGGAAGCGCGCCGAGGGCAGCGCCAGCGCGCTGCGCAGCCCCGCGTAGAGGTAGGCCCCGAAGCCCCAGCGGTCTTTCTGCTCGCGCGTGGCGGCGGAGACGACCTGTGCGTCCCAGCCGGCGCCGGCCATCAGCGCGAAGTAGCGGCCGTCGGCGAGCTGGCCGACGTCCACCGCGCCGGGCGTGCCGTGCACGACCACGGCGACCGCGCGCTCCAGCTCGGACGGGACGCCGAGGTTGAAGGCGAGCTGGTTGGCGGTGCCCTGCGGGATGATGCCCAGCGGGGTGCTGCTGCCCGCCAGCCCGCTGATCACCTCGGCGACGGTGCCGTCCCCGCCGGCGGCCGCGACGGCGCGGTACCCGCGCGCCACCGCTTCGCGCGCCAGCCGCGCTGCGTCGCCGGCACCGGCGGTCTCCACCAGGTCGAAGGCGGCGCCCCGCACGGCGAACGCGCCGCCCAGCAAGCGGCGCGTGCGTTCGGCCGGGACCTGGCCGGCTGCCGGGTTCAGGATGACCAGCGTCCGCGCCACATACGCACTCTCGGGCGTCGTCACCGCGGTCCACTCAGCATGGCAGCGCCGACCACGACGGCACCCCCCGGACCCACAGCTTCCTCATCCGCTCCGCCCCCATGAAGCCAGGTGAGATCCTGGCGCCCCCGTACCCCGCCCTCGCGACGCCCGTTCCGGGATCAGGATTCGGGATTCAGGGGAGTGGCTGCCAGCTACCGGCTGCCGGCTACCGGCTACAGAAGCCCTCACCCCCGGCTCGCTCGTGCCTCGCTCGCCACCCCCTCTCCCAGACTTGGGAGAGGGGGCCGGGGGGTGAGGGCCGCCGTTGCCGGCTGCCGGAAGCCGGCAGCCGGCAGCCGGAAGCGCACCCGGCCCGGGGATCCCCGCACCCTCGCGCCGGGTATGCTGCGAGGCCTCGGCCGCCGCTGGCGGGCGGTGCGTGCCCGCGACCCCTGTGACTATCTTGCCCTGATGATACGCTCTCCCCGCCCGTGGGTGCTGGCGCTCGGCGCGGCGCTCGCGCTGCCGCTCGGGTCGGCCGCACAGCCCCTCCCCGTCGACACCAGCCAGACGGGCTGGAACGCGCCGCGCGCGCTGGATCTGATCCGGCAGGCGCAGCAGCGCCGCACCCAGAGCCTGCAGGACACGGCGCTGCTCAGCTACCGCGCCGACGCGCGCGCCTATGTCTACTTCTACCTGGACCGCCGCGACACCGGCCAGCGCAACCTGGTGAAGACCGACCAGGTGGCGCTGGAGGTGCTGTGGCGCGCGCCGAACCTGGCCAAGCAGCGCATCGTCGGCTGGCGCAACCAGAAGTCGATGCCGACGAACATCCACTACCACATCGACCACCTGGCGGTGGTGATGGAGAACTTCGGCGACGAGATCCGCATCGGCGACGGCGACGAGGTCAGCGACGTGCCGCACCCGGCGGCGCCGGGCGCCGAGGTCTACTACGACTATCGCCTCTCGGACTCGCTCAGCCTCGGCCTGCCCGGCGCGGGCGAGCCGGTGCGCGTCTACGAGCTGCAGGTCCGCCCGAAGGACTTCGCGCGGCCGGCCTTCGTCGGCGCGCTCTTCGTCGACCGCCGCGAGGGCGCGCTCGTACGGCTGGACTTCACCTTCACCCCCGCGTCCTACCGCGACCGCCGGCTGGACTACGTCAACATCTCGCTGGACAACGGCCTCTGGAAGGGCCGCTTCTGGCTGCCCAACGAGCAGCGCCTGGAGGTGCGGCGGCAGATCCCCGAGCTGGACATCCCGGCCGGCTCGGTGATCCGCGGCAGCCTGCGCGTGAGCAACTACCGCTTCAACGAGCCGCTGGACCCGGTGGAGTTCGCCGGCCGGCCGGTGGTGCTGGCGCCGGAGCCGCAGCGGCGGGCGTTCCCCTTCGAGCAGGGCATCCACGAGGAGCTGCGCGCGGAGGGCATCGGCCCGGCGGTGGAGCTGGCGGAGATCCGCCGGCAGGCGATGGAGCTGGCGCGCAACCGCGCGCTCAGCGGTCTCTCGCAGGGGCTGCGCCTGCGGCTGCCCGCCGCCTCGGACGTGCTGCGCTACAATCGCAGCGAGGGCGCGGTGCTGGGGCTGGGCGTGGGCCGCCCGCTCACGCCCACGCTGAACGCGCGGCTGCACGGCGGCTGGGCGTTCGGCGCGCGGCACGCGCACGGTAAGGCGGAGCTGCGCTGGCAGCGCGGGCCGTTGCGTCTGGGCCTGAGCGGCTACGCCAACCAGCCGCGCGACGTGGGCGTCGGCCCCGTGGCGTCGGGCGCCGCGAACACGCTGGCGGCGTTCTTCGCCGGGCGCGACTACAGCGACCTCTACTTCGCGCACGGCGCGGCGCTCAGCGCGCGCCTCGCGCTCTCGCCCGACTGGGAGGCGTTCGGCTCGCTGGCCTACGAAGACCACGATCAAGCGGAGCGCCTGAGCGGCTTCTCCGTCTTCGAGGGCGGCGACAGCTTCCGCGGGCTGCAGCCGATCCACGACGGCTTCTTCACGCTCGGTAGCCTGGGCGTGCGGCGCACGCCGACGCTGGGCCTGGCGGGCTGGTGGCGCGGCGGGCTGTGGGTCGACGGCGTGCTGCCCGACTATTCCGTCGAGCTGGGGATGCCCGGCGGGGGCCTGCCCCGGCCGCCGTCGGTGGAGGGCCGCGCCGCGCGGCTGCAGGCGGAGCTGGGCTGGGGCCGGCGCTGGACGGCGGGCGCCACCGAGCTGGAGCTGCACGCCCGCGGCGGCGTCACCAGCGACCAGGTGCCGCTGCAGCAGACGTTCTTCCTCGGCGGGCGCGGTACGGTGCCGGGCTTCTCGTTCCGCGAGTGGGCGGGCAACCGCTACCTCTTCGGCGGCGCCACGCTCACCACCGACCTGGGCAGTCCCTGGATGCGCGGCCGGCTGCACGCCAACGCCGGCGCCGCCCGCCTCTACGGCGGCAACCCGCTGCGCGACGCGCCCGCCTTCCGGCTGCGTGGTGGCGACGGCGCCAGCCTGGGCGCAGGCGTCGGCCTGGTCAACGACCTCCTCTACCTGGACGTGCACCGCGGCCTCGGCGCCGGCGGCCTCTGGGAGATCGTCGTCGAGACCAGCCGCGGCTTCTGGGACTTCTTGTGAAAGTGGAACTCGGAACGCGGAATGCGGAATGGACCCCCCACCCCATGCCGTTGCAGTTCGTTCCGCATTCCGAGTTCCGCATTCCGCATTCGCCATGATCGAGGCGTATCACCTGCCCGCGCTGCCGCACCCGCCCACCACCACCTGGTCGTACGGGCGGGGCGAGGGCGCCATCCAGATCCGGATCCCGCAGTTGACGCCCGCGCTGCTGAAGCGGCAGGTGGAGGCGCTGGCCGAGGCGCAGGCCACGCAGCTCGCCGAGCGGCCGGTCGCCGAGATCGTCGCCGCCATCGACCGCGCGGCCGAGCGCCTGGCCGACCCGCAGGACGAGCTGCGCCGGCTGGCCGAGGCGGCGCTGCCGGCGGTCACCGGCTACTCGTTGCCGATGGTGCGCCGCATCCTCGAGCACATGCTGCCCGACTGGCGCGCCGCGCGGCTCTGGGAGCTGCTGCACGCCGAGTTCGGCGACCCCGGCGTGCTCGACGACTTCCGCGCGCGCCCCGGCGTCGCCACGCAGGCGCGCGCCTTCGGGCCGCGGCTGGCGACGCACATCTTCAGCGGCAACGTGCCGGGCGTGGCCGTCACCTCGCTGGTGCGCTCGCTGCTGGTGAAGGCCGGCACGCTGGGCAAGACGGCGACCGGCGAGCCGATCTTGCCGGCGCTCTTCGCGCGCGCGCTCGCCGAGGTAGACGCCTCGCTCGGCCAGTGCCTGGCGGTCACCTACTGGCCCGGCGGCGTGGTGGCGCTGGAGGTGGTCGCGCTGGAGACGGCGCAGGTGGTGGTCGCCTACGGCGGGCGCGAGGCGGTCGGCGCGCTGCGGGCGCACGTGCCGGCCGGCGCGCGCTTCGTCGGCTACGGGCACCGCCTCTCCTTCGCCGTCGTCGCGCGCGAGGCGCTCAGCCGCGCCGAGGCCGAGCGCACCGCCGCGCGCGCCGCGCTGGAGGTGGCGACGTTCGACCAGCAGGGCTGCGTCTCGCCGCACCTGGTCTACGCCGAGCAGGGCGGCGAGACGAGCCCGCAGGAGTGGGCGAAGCTGCTCGCCGGCGCGATGGCGCGGCTGGAGCGCGCGCTGCCGCGCGGCGCGCTCACGCCCAGCGAGGCCTCGGCGATCCGGCAGTTGCGCGGCGAGGCGGAGTTCGCCCAGCTCGCCGGCGGCGGCACCGAGCTGTTCGCCTCGCCCGAGGGCACCGCCTGGACGGTGATCTACGAGCCGGACGCGTCGTTCACGCCGTCGTGCCTGAACCGCGTGGTGCGCGTCAAGCCGATCGCCGCGCTCGACGAGGTGCCCGCGCGCGCGGCGGAGGTCGGCCCGCTGCTGCAGACGGTGGGCGTCGCCGCGGCGCCCGAGCGGATGCGCGCGCTGGCCAGCGCGCTCGGCCGGCTCGGCGCCAGCCGCGTCACCCCGCTGGGCCGCATGGCCTGGCCGCCGCTGAGCTGGCACCACGACGGCCATCCCGCCCTCGGCGAGCTGGTGCGCTGGTGTGATCTGGAGGGGTCGGGGGT